>ERZ1048686.1645-NODE-1645-length-16628-cov-33.668316_pt1 | contig 16628 bp, 14 predicted proteins | sample MGYA00383099_ERZ1048686 | MGnify/ENA primary metagenome ERZ1048686 (study PRJEB29581, sample SAMEA5548369) | metagenome | biome: marine; feature: coastal; material: water | depth 25 m | study: Short-term variability in the microbial, nano- and picoplankton... | reverse complement strand
ATGCGATTGAAGCAAGACCGACGCCAAGAATTTGATGAACTCGTCTAGTCTGTTAGTGGGGAAGTATGATTGCCAATTGCCTCGATCTTGCCAGCAATAGGCCTCCCGCGGTCCAAATACATCCATCTTCAACGAGGTACCCGTTGTTCGCTGTGCTGGTTTGAAAGTCTACTAGGAGAAATTCTTCTAATCCGGCGTTCTCCGGATAGTTTGCAAGGAAGTGCACTGTGTGATCAACCGTGGGGCAATGCATGGGCGGGTCCAGTTTTTTTGTAAACAACCCGGGATACCATGAGTCTGAAATTGCAGCGATTGCCAGATCGTCAAACCTTCTGGATTGATTAAACCGGGTCCATCCGCCTACGCGTGCAGTCTCTGAAGAATCTCCGGGTGCAGGCCCGATGGCAATGCGCTGGTCAAACTGGTCCCTGAAAGGGACATGACCCTGCACTCCTTTGCGCATTATGTTGTGCTGGCCTACTTCTTCAGGTGGGATAACCTCGGGTATTGCCAAGTCTGAAAACTCGACCGCAGCTCTTTCGTTGCCAAAGGTTGCAAGCGCAATAGCGATTGTTTTTTCGTTTTGGAATAGTTTAGCGGTGACGCTACTGAGTGTCCGTCCGAGTTTTTCAATCTGGACTTCAAGGGTGGCGGGTCCAGCAACCGAAGCAGATAAAAAGTGATAGGTTACCGAACGAGGCTGCAGGATAGGTAGACCTGCCGTTGCGGCGAGTTCAGTTTTCATGCCGTTCAATATGATGGCTGCAATGTAGCCGCCGTTCGGCCCGACGAACACCTGCCAGTCGGCGCTGATGTTGACCTGATAGCTGGCGCCTTTATCCGTTGAGGCAGCGTTCCGAGACAGACTAATATCCCTGTCAAACGTATGCTGAGGCGACAGAGCGTTTTTCTTGGTCACTTTTTTCCTGCCGGCACGATTAAGATTGAGATGCGTTTCTGGAATCGATGCTCAATTGACCACCACCTAGTGAAGAAATCATCAGCAGGCCAGCCATAATTCCCATATTCTTAAAAAAATTCTGAGTCTCGTGTGTTTTATTAATGCCATCCTCCATAGACCAGAAATTATGCATAAAAATACTAATGACTAGTACCATGCCCGCGAGCAGAAAGGCGGTAAGTTTTGTCTGAAACCCGACGATCATGAAAAGTCCAAGGGCCAATTGCAGAATGATGGTAATGACAAGTAGAAGAGAAACGAGCGGCACGCCATGATTCGCCATGTAGCCGCTAGTGCCCTCAAAATCCACGATTTTACTTATGCCCGGTAGGATGAAGTAGACCCCCATGAGAAATCGTCCAGACAATAGCGTTAAGTTGTTAATAGCGAGCATAGGTTGTGTATCCTTTTCTTGATCCAGGTTCAGGGGTCGAGTCGTTTGGCAATGCTACCATGGTGGTGGAAGGCCTCCACGGTAAAGATCGCCAGTGCGCTCCATATACAAATGAAGGTAATAATTCGGTCCAGCTCAAAGGGTTCGTCATAGATAACAATCGCAATGATGAGAGATAACGAGGGGGCGAGGTACTGAAACATACCCGCAGCGGTTAGAGATAGGCGGGTGACTGCAGCAGCAAAGCAGAGAAGAGGAAAAGATGTCACGACACCCCCAAACATCAGCAAGATGTTTGTGCTGGTATTAAGAGAGCCAAAGGACAAACCACCGTTGTAGTGCAGCCAGACGAACATGACGAGAGCCAGTGGCAAGAGCGTCAGATTTTCTATCGTTAAACCTGTAATGGCTGGAAAGTTAAGATTCTTTCGCAGTAAACCATAAAAACCAAAACTGAATGCAAGGGTCAGTGATATCCAGGGAATCGCGCCAAAGAAAATAAGCTGGAGTGCTATACCTGCGCCAGCGATAGATATTGCAACCCATTGCAGTGGACGTAAGGACTCCTTCAGAAAAATCATACCGAGGAATACGCTGACCAGTGGATTGATGAAATACCCGAGTGAAGTTTCAACAATGTTATTGCTTAGAATGCCGTAGATGAACACCAACCAGTTTCCAAAAAGTAATAGCGCTGTGCCTGCGAGGATCAAAAGCTGATTGCGGGTGATCCGAAGTGTTCCAAGGTCTTTTTTTACAGCGAGAATCGCGAGCAGCAAGACCGAAGACCAGAGGATTCGATGGCAGATGATTTCCAGAAGATTGACGTGGCCTACCGCTTTGAAGTAAATCGGGGCGAATCCCCAAACGGAGTAGGCTGCGAGGGCAAAGTAAGCGCCTTGTATGGTTCTTTTCTCAAACACGTGTCAAATTACCAGGTTCTTGAAGCCACGAGACTCTAGCGATGAGGCGTGGCTTTGGCAAGAGATACTATAGAACCATTGGGTTAGACGAAAGTTGTGTCAACCCAGACACCGCCTGACAAAGCTAAGCGGAGTGACTGCGTCGAGCTTGATTAGCGGGGATTGCATCGCTCGTGCGAGTCAGATATCGATAACAAAAACCGCTGTGCCAGTGACAGAAACCATCATCATGCCGTTTGTCTGCCCAAAGCTTTCATAGTCGACGTTGACACCAACAACCGCATTCGCACCCAATTCATCAGCCCAGTCTTCCAAGTCTTCGAAGGCGATTTCCCTGGCTTTACCCAACTCGCGTTCATAAGAGGCCGAGCGTCCCCCGACAATATCTCTTACTGCAGCAAACATATCTCTGAATATGTTCGCGCCAAGAATCGCTTCCCCCGTGATCACTCCGAGGTACTTCTCTATTTTTTTCCCTTCGATACCTGGTGTAGTGGTGACGATCATTATGCGTTTTCCTACTGAGTGGTTCGATCTTCAAATTGATCAGAGGTCGATGATAAGAATCTCTCCAGAGGCTTTTACGGGTCTAGACAGATGCTTCGCAACAACTTCTACTTTATCGTATTTTTTCTTGCAACGTTCTGCCAGTGCGGTGAAGGGAGACCGACAAGGGTCAGAAATCATGACTGTTTCTACGCCAGCTTTTTTCGCCCGATTGATCAGGTTAAAGAGCATGCCGGTCATTTCGTCCCAGAAACAGATGTCTGCTCCAAGGATGATATCGTAATTTTTCAGTCGCTCAACGGTAAGCTGTTGAAAAGACACCTTTTCGCCGACGATCTCAACTTTGTTAATTTGTGCGTGGGCCTGTAGATAGGGAAGCACATTTTCATCTGCGTCTATCCCTGTCACCCGCGCATCAAATTCTTTCGCACAATAGATGCCCAATAGCCCCCAGCCGCAACCAATTTCGAGTATCCTGACTTTCTTCTTCAGAGGGTTTTTTTTCAGATAGTTCATGATGAGGAAACTGGAGTTCCAGAATTTGTTGCCATGTAACTCTGCGACATGTCCTTCGCGTTTCAAGCGCCTTATCTCTTTGTGATTAGCATTAAGTATCTTTACACCGTAGGCGGTGCGATGAGTCGGTAGCGCCATTGTAAGTCTGCTCACTTGTGCTGGAAGCGCGGTATTCTAGCCTGATTGACGGTCATGTACACCTGATTATCTGTATTGCATTGCGGAATTAATTACCGTATATCTTGACTAATCTTTTACAGAATTTCTTTTTATCTCTAAACCCCAGAACAGGAACGGTCGACAATGAGCAAGACTGAAAATTCACTTCGATTAATAGCATTCAAATTAACCAACCGTGTTGTGCTTGGTGGGTCATTCCTTTTGTTGATATTCAGCGTTGCGCCAAAAATTTATGCCGAAAATACCATCGCGCAGGCGAAGCAGATTGTTGTGGGAAACGACACTCAGAATGATTTGAGCGTCACGGTATATAACAACAATTTTGCGTTGGTACGAGAAGTCCGCGAATCAGTGTTACCAAAGGGACTGGTCGAGCTTGAATTCCAAGATGTACCCAAGACGATTGATGCAACCTCGGTCACTGTTAAGTCGGTTGGTCAGCGCAATCAGTTTTCGGTGTTGGAACAAAATTATCGCTACGACTTGCTGAACAGAAAAACCTTGCTGTCTAAATTTGTTGGCAAAAAGCTGAAATATAGTCGAAGTGTGTTGGAGGGTTCGAGCGATGAAAAAATCCTTCGAGAAGGTAATTTACTTGCGCTTGATCCGGAGATTGTAGATTTTGGTGATGAAATCGAGATCGCTCCAGAAGGCACCATCACACTGTCATACGTGCCTGAAGAGCTTACTTCTAAACCAACGCTGGTGTGGTTGTTAGAGAATCAAGTTCGCGGTCCTCAGCAGTTGGAAACATCTTATCTGGCTAACGGCATTTCCTGGCAAGCTGATTATATTGCTGTGCTCGATGATGAATCAGGTGAGTTTGATCTTTCAGCATGGGTAACAATGAAGAATCAAAGCGGAGCACGGTTCAGGAACGCGCTGATTAAATTGGTCGCAGGCGATGTCAATCGGGTTCAGCCTGACAGACCACTACAAGAAAAGCGCTTCACTACCGTGAGACGCAGAACGAGCGAGTCCATGCCTCAGCAAGAATCTTTTTTTGAGTACCATCTCTATACGCTACCCAGGCGGTCAAATTTGGCAAACAATGAAACAAAGCAAATTAATTTGATGTCTGCTGACGGTGTCGGATATACGAAAGAGTATGTGCTTTCGAGTCCAGCGGGTAATCAACGAATGGCCCAAAGCAAGAAGTCGAAGTTTGATGTAAAGCTGAAATTTGATAACCGAAAAGAGAACGAGCTGGGCATGCCATTGCCCGGTGGGCGCGTCAGGGTGTATCAGGAAGATTCAAGTGGCGCGTTACAACTGGTGGGAGAGGACAGGGTGAAGCACACGCCGGAAGACGAGACGGTCACTTTGTCCGTCGGCAAAGCGTTTGACCTCGTGGCGGAAAGGAAACAAACGTCTTATCGCAGAATTGGTGATAGGGGCGTGGAAGTAAGTTACGAAATTACCGTTCGGAATCAAAAGCGAGAGCAAGTGACTGCGATAGTCCAGGAGCGGTTATTTGGAGACTGGATTATCAGTGATGAGAATATTCAGGGTGATAGGTTGGATGCTACCACCCAAGAATACAAGTTTGATGTGGAGGCGAAAGGTTCTAAAACGATTAAGTACACGTCGCGGATTACCTTCTAACAAGCCTTCATCGTTCTAGAAAACACCAAAGCTGTTCAGACCCACGAAAGTTCCGCCATTTCGTTCGCATAGTACTCGCATGAAGTGTGCAAATCGGTAGCCTGTTGCACCTCCACCCACAGCGTTTGCAAATTGGACCGGAAACCCAATACCGTGAATTCTGACCAGTCGCTCACCATTTTCGTCTTCGGTGTTTATTTGGTCTATGCGATCGATAACACCGGAAAATGATCGGCCTTTGAAGTCATCGCCAAATACATAGATGCTAATTTTTCTGCCCGGTCGGTAGAAAGTTCCTACCGCGTCAGCAATACCGTTAGTTGGGTTTGAGCGGCTTTGAGCCTGCCAGAAACTCAAGCGCTCTATGATTTCCCTGCGCCTTTGTTGGGTGTCTACGATCCATTCGCCCGCAAATCGCGGAAACATATAGTGCCCCTGGTCATTCATGACCTGAATCCCTTTAAGTTGGGGATATACAGCCAGGGTCTCTGAGACTTTTCTAATCACAAGAGGCCAGGCGACGCTGCGCATACTGCCTGAGGTGTCGATAAGGAAAATGACATATTCGCTATCGACTGGAATGCCTCCGATCATGTTTGCTTCCTGTTGTTTCTGATACTCAACAAGGAGTTTTTGTAACTCTAGTGTCATCTTTTGCTTTGCTTCAGCGAGTTGACCCTGAATAGTGTTGTCGATTTTTGACTTGTCGACGGTAGCTTCATATTGTCCTTTCAGTGCTTCGAGCTTAGCTTCGAGTTGAGCGAGTCGTTCGAGCTCATCGATTTTTTCATCCTCTTTTCTTATCATTTCCCTGTTGAGTTCTCGTGTTTCCCCCCTGATATCGAATAATTGAGCCTCTAATTGTTCAAGGTAGGCGGTGATATCTTCGATCGTTTCTTCCAAAACGATTGGGTCAAATACCTTGGTGAGCACGAGTAATAGAATGATTGCACCGAAGCCGCAGCTAACAACATCTAGGAAAGATAAGCTGATACCTTCGACTTCTCTTCGCTTGTTTTTCATTATGGCCAGTCCTTCGCCGGAGCAAGGAAGGCACCGGCTGTCAGTTGCGCCAATATCCAGAAGTTAGGCGATGCAAGTGGGTCACCTTCCATGGGAAACAAGATAATATTCACAGGAATATCGTTGGGTAGTTCGTCTAGTGCGCTGGAAAAATACCGGGCACGTTGTCGGCTGCTAACGGTAGGATCGTCGTCTGGTGCTTCTCCCTGAGTGGGTAATCCGTCCGTGATGAGGTATATGTTATCAGGCCGAGGGTTGAGTTGCCGTGCATAGGCGAAAGGCGCGTGCAGAGAGGTGCCCCCCCCGGGTTCTGTCTCTGCTAGCGCTGCAAGTGTATTGTCCATGTTTTCTCGATCGATGGTTTTTTGCCAGCCGGTATTTGTACCTAGCTGCTTTGCCTCGGTATCGAAAGTGACAATTTGAAATTCAGCCTCCTTGGGTAAGTTTGCGACAACCCAGTCGATTGTGCGCACCGCGCGTTGCCACTTTTCTGCTGCCTGTTTGTTCTCTTTGGGCATGTTGTTCAATCTGATCGCATTCACGATTGTTTCGTGCAGCATGCTTGCAGACGAGTCCAACATGATCAGAATGCGCTCACCGCCGACATTAAGTCCTGTTAGATATTGACGGTTTCCTTCTCCAACGAATGCTCTAAGGCTCGTGCCCGCAGTGTCTTCGCCGACAACACTGCCTTCCAGTATTGCTTTGTCTTCTTCAAGCAACTTTAATTCTGTTTTAAGTTTTTCGATTGTATCCTCGGAACTTGTCCCTGATTCGGATAGTTCAGCAATCCTTTCGCTTAACTCCTCCAACTCTTTGAGGATTTCAAGAGTTGTTCCCTGTGTTTCCGTTACGTCGTCTTCGGTCTCATCTACGGTGATACGTAGTTCGACCAAATCTTTTTCACCCTCAAGCACCTCTTTCTCAAGCTTTGTGACCTGTGCTAGCAGTTGGAGATCCACTTCCTTATCGACCGTTTCACTTGCGTGGTTAATGATCAAATAGATAAGAATTACCGCGCCAAAGCCACAGGACATTATGTCGAGGAACGACAGGCTGAAGGCATTGAATTCTCTTTTTCGGGCCATAATTTAGGGTTTAACGGATATAAGTGTAATGGTTGCTTCGCCTATCGTCAGTCTATTCCCGATTGAGAGTTTGGTCCCGTGTTCTATCGACTTGTCATTCAAAAGAACGAGATCAGTATCTCCGGGTATCTCGATGATTAGCGCATTGTTGTCGCGGTATAACACGCAGATCGGGTTTGTTTCATTAACCTCAATCTGGGTTTCGCTAATGTTGCTTATCGGCAATCTCTCGCCAATCGCACTGGCATGGTTGTTTAAGAGCAAATGGGTGGGTACTTGCTCAGCTGAATCGGTTGACACGCCCTCAGAATGCGCCTTTGTTGCGACCGGTGATTCTGCGGGTTCACTCCGTGGCTTTGGTAAAGGCAAGCTGGTGATATGGGCAACCTGGTTGTCCTGCATAATTTTATCTAGATGCAGCGCGGTGCCCTGCGCAACGGCGTCACTTCGAAGCTCCTCTACCTCGACATTGTTGAGCAACGCCAAGGAGTCACTGAAACCGGGAAAGCCCTTGAATCTGTGTGAAACGTAAAGTTTTGCCTGTTCGTTTGTGGGTGCCTGGTTGCGTATTGCCTGAATAATCTGGGGGTATACGTTGGTGCAGGCGGAGAGTAGTTGATCCGGAGACACATTCACTGAGTAGTTGACATTTTTGTGCCGGAGCTCGAACAGTTTGTGCGTGGTGCCGAGATTTTTTATCCAGTCTGGTAGTTGGTCGTAAAGCGCTTGTTCACTCTCGGCTTGGTACATCGGATCAAACCGCGAAGACTGGATGAATTGATCTGCGATGATATTTGCCCAGCGGTCCCAGAGTGTAAATAGACCAGATTCCGTAACGGTAGAACTTTCTGCTCTTCTTAGTAATCCATCATTTCTAAAAACAGACAAAACGATTCTGTGAAGATGTATGTCGAGGTGAAGTACAAGTGAGTGAGGACTTGGTATCGCAACCGAGATCAGACCTGTATCGACGAGGCTTTTCACGCTCAACTGGCATTCGTTAGCCATGCCAAGCAATAGTGCTAATTGGTTTTTTGTATAATATCCTGGTACCGCGAAAACCAGTTCTCCAATATCCTGATCGAGTTGTGATGCGATGTGTTCTAGATGTGCAAAAGCGAGATCTGCATGATGGCGAATATTAGCAGTACCGTTCGCCATAGCGTCTGTGCCTAGCTGGTTCCAGTATTTGTTGTTTGTCCACCTCGGTAGTCGTCGTGCGTTCTCTGCGCCGCTATTACCGATGAGCAAATTGCTGCCGTCGAGTACCGCATAACCGGGGCTCACGGTCACGAGCTTTTCCTCTTGGAAAACTTGAATGCCCGAATCGTTTAGTTCAATCAATGTGGCCAATGAAAAATCCCTGCTTGATAAGCGATGCTTATTGCACCTGGTTTTGAAGGTTCCTGATCAGTCGATTGTCGCAGTAGTCTTCCGCGTCCAACACCAGCCTTTCCTGAGTAAGCTGCAACTGGTGCATGAGAAACATGATAAGAATGCTGATCAACAGGGCCACGAATGTTGAGTTGAAGGCAATGCCCAAACTCTGGGTGACACCTGCAATATCGCCTTGAACTGCTTTGTGTGCCTGCCCCAGCGCTTGACCAATACCTCTGACGGTACCAAGGAAACCGATAGAAGGTATTGCCCAGGCAATATAGCGAATCATCGATAGCTCGGAGTCGAGCCGCTCTGATTCTGATTCACATATCCCCTTGATTGTGCTCGATACGTCCTGAATGTTTCGGGTTGATCTGAAACGATGCAGTGCGGTGAGAAGTGCGCGGGGTAGCAGGTAACCATGCTGTGATTCAGGTAGGGCCTGAATAGGACGAGAATACTCGCGGGCGTCCTCCGGTAGGATACTCGTTCCGAGATTGATCGGCAGCAGGTCCAGCTGTAGCAAGTTCCTTTCTCTGTTGGTGAGCACCGCTTTGTATCCCATCAGTGATATCGCCCAGAACATCAGAATAAAGCAAGCTTCTTGCTCAAAATCTCTGATGACCACATAGGTTGATCGTTCAGGTACGAAATCAGGATTGGCGTTAAGCTCTATCGCCTGCTGTTCAAGGATCGCCGTCGCATTAGGCCTGATAATGGAAACGTAGGCTGCATGAACGATGATGACAGCGATGATCAGCGAAAAAAGCTGGAAGATGAATTCAACGGGAAGTTGTTTTCGCACAGGTTCTCCTAGATGTTAGTTGGGAAGGCGACAGCTTTTTCAGTGTCGATTTCCTCGCTTGGTATAAAAATCTGAACTCGTTCACTTAAGGTTGGTTTCTCATCCGTCGTGTTTGTTCTCGGGCGCTCGTCTTCGGGCGCGGAATCTATTTTTGGATTCGATGATACGACTTCCGCCTCTGTAGGTTCCGCTGCTGCAGTCACAGAATCAGGTTGTTGTGTCGCTGTTTCTGTTTCTGTCTCTGTCTCTGTTCCTGTCGTTGTCGACGTTGTTGTCGAGTTCTCCGACACTTCGGCTTCGCTAGCGCTGGCGATTGCGACCCAAAGGAAACAGATCAGGCCAGCCAGCAGTCGTGTGCCCGAAATTTTGCTTGATGAATTCACTCGACGTACCTCGCGATACGAAACCCAACATCGGTTCTGGCCTCTTCACCGTAGTCACGGAAAGTCCAGCGCAACTCGCTAAAACGGCCATGTGTGTAATTTGAACCACGAATAACATGATAGTCACCCTCATTTGGACCGAGCGGATCAGTGAGGGTTTCGGTTGGTTTTCTGAGCGAGTAGAAGTCATGAATCCACTCAGAAACATTACCTGCAAGATCAAAAATACCCAGCTCGTTTTCCTTGTAAGTAGCGACAGGCGCGGGACCTCGAAAATTGTCACTATAACCAGTGATATGGTACGGCACCATATTTGCCGCTGCTTCGTCGGCGTAATTCGCGTGAACTTCTACCGGCGGCATATTGTCACCCCAAGGGAACCGGGTAGGGTTTGGGCCGGCGGCATACCTCGCTGCCCAGACCCATTCCGCTTCTGTCGGCAAACGATAACCGGTGGTCATTGGCACAACGCCGCGCCAGGCGCCGTCGCGATATTCATAGGCTGGCGGTAACCCCTGTCGCTCGCTCATCCAATTGCAGAATCTTATCGCTTTCTCCCAAGTCAGGTTTACAACGGGTCTGTCATCTTGGGACAGTAAGGCACGCCCGAGTACACCTGAGTCGTGTTGACTATCGAATTGTAGGTATTGATTGTTCGTGACTTCATTGACGCTCATATAATAAGGTTTTGTTAACTCGACCTGTTTTTCGATCTCATTCGACCGCCGTCCGGGTTCTCTTCGACTTGCGCCCATAAGCAAATTACTGGGTATGATCAGCTTCAACGCTTGACCGACCGGACTGGTAAGTTCAGGAGATATTGCTGCAATCTGCGCTTCGTCGTCGGTTTGCAGCTTGATGAGCAGTTGCTGTGAGAAGCCCGGTCTGGGTGTGACGGTGGCTGTGTGGGTCGCGTAGCCAGGTTTGGTAATCTCGAAGCGATGGGTTCGAGCGGGCAGACTCAGCCTTTGGGTTGCTTTGCTCTGTAACTCTCCGTTGATGAACAGCTCTGCGTCCTCTGGCTCAACTTGGATTGAAACAATGCCCAATATAGGTTTCAGTTGACGATTGATCGAAATATCCTCATCAGGCTCGACGAGGATAGTTTGTGAAGTTTGCTCGAAACCGGCTCGAGAAAGAAGAATACGATACGAAATACCAGGGGGTAAGGTGACATCAAGCGGTGTTTGTCCGGAATATTTCCCTCCTATTGTCACGTTTGCACCAGGAGGTTCCGAAGTAACAGAAATCTTCCCGTCTGCCGGAATCAACGTTCTCACTGGAATTTCCTGATGTTTATTGGCGACTATCTCGAGCATGGTTTCCCAAGATTTGTAACCTTTTTTCTTTAGGATGAGTTCACGTGTCCCCTGCAGCAGCTCAACGGTACTTGGCGTTTTGCCAAGTTCAATACCGTCAGCCATGATTGCAGCGCCCGCGGGTTCCGTTGTAAAAGAAACGTTTGCCCATGCGGGAGTCAATTCAAAGATCTCTGATTGTTCGATTCTACGTCCTTCAATGATTACTTCAGTATCAAAGGGTTGAAATCTCTCTGACTCGATGTGTATATCGTGTACCCCCGGTTCTATCGATTCTATGGTGAGAGGCAGATAACCCATTGACTGTTGGTCAACAAATAGCTCGGAGTTTGAGTTTTTCAGCGTTTTTACCGTCAAAATGCCTGGCAACTTTCTGAATTCGAAACTGACCACTTGGTCTGCCCGATCATCGACGCTAAACGATTTATCAAGGTCGTGGTACCCGGAGGATTCTGCATGGAATGTATAGTCACCGGAAAGCATTAGGTATCGCTCTCCCAATTTGTAGGAATATAGGCCGCTGGTGAATGAGAAGTTATTAGCCTCTGGTATAAATTGAAAGCTGACAGCTCTGGCGCTAAAAAGAAACGTAGCAGCAGAGCCCAGCGTCAGGAATATCAATGTGATCAGAATGGGTATTGGTCTGAGTACAAAAGTACGCTTGCTTGTCGAAGCGTCCGCTCTTTGAAAGGACGTTGCCTCAATAACGGTGTTGTTGTCTGAAGTGTCTGCCATCAGATTTTTTCAGTGCAGCTGACATCAACAGACACTGCTCCTCGACCGCCGAGCAGCGTAAGGTTTTCATGAACGTCACGATACCCCTTTCTGGTGCCGACGATCGTGTAGGCGCCAGGAATAAGTTCCATGCTCGTTTGGTAAATTTTACCGAGGGTTGCTACTCGGTATACCGTGATGTCAGTTTTGCTGTCTGAGCGAATTTGTAATTCGACAGGTATTCTTGCAAGCGACACGTAGAGAGACAAATCCTTGATTTGTTGTTTTAGCTTGGCACCTCGGTCTTTTTCGCGTGCGGCCTGTACCAGTAGTTTTTTCGCTTTTGTCAGTTCGGAATCCTTCACCATCACCGCGGGAGAGTTGATGTAACGTTCTAGAGCAAGGTCGAGATTGTTCCGTTTGAGTGATAGCTGGTAACCCTTTTTGGCGAACACCAGTGTCGAGTCTTGGTCAAGGGCGTCCTTATAGGATTGTAACGCCTGCCCCCATTTTTCCTGCGCGACCAAAGCGTCAGCCGTTTGTCTCATTTCGGCGAATTGTGTCTGTTTTTTTGCAATTTCGATTTGCAGTAGCCCATCGGCGGGTTCTGAAGACTCAGGAATAATTTCACCTGCCTCACCGAAGGCTTTTCGCGCGGCTTCATAGTCACCATCACTTAGTGCTGTGAAGGCGCGGGACATCGCCTCGTTAAACTGGTTTTGAACAATGCTGGCTTCTATTCTATCGACGGCAGATGCAGCGGGTGCCCAATCGGGGTCAAGGTCGAAGGCTGCTTGGTACTTTGTTAATGCTTTTTCCAATGACCGATTTTGTTCGAATTCTTCACCACTTTTCATCATCACCAGCACTGTGCCAAGATTCTCTGCGCGCATAAGCGCGAATTCAACATCAGGATTGCCCGGATCAATGGCATTGAGTATCTTGTACGCTTCCCTTGCTGCTGCTTCGTCGCCGGTGAGCAATGCCGTTTCCCCTCTCTCGAGGTTAAGTGCTTGAATTTCGTCTACCTGAGCCAATAGTTGGTCGAGCTGCCTCATCGCTTGCTGGTAGTTGTCCATCGCAGCTTGGTAATTCTCAAGCCGGTAAAACTCATCCCCCGCTAGGCCCAGTTCAACAGTGGCTGAATACGCTTGTCTTGCCCATGAACCCACAGCGAGGTCTTCCAATTGAAGCTGTTTGCGCAAAAGTTCGGTTGCAATTGTCTTTCCGTCGACAATTAGCCGCTCAAGTAACGCGGCTTCCATGGGTGCCAGCGGAATGTCGTTAGAGGTTTCAGCGTCAAGCGCGCCTCCGTCGACAGAATTTTCTGGCGCTGCCGTTGTCACAGCGTCAGTCGGCGGAAGGGTTTGCGCGCGTGTGTCTGCAGTTGCCGGCGTTGGCACCAGAGTTGGCAGATAAAAAAACACTAGCCCGCCGAGGACGGCAATGAGTGCGAATATCATGAACGCTGAAGACGCTGACATGACACTGCGTTCCCGTGGTGTCGCGTGCTCGGCGACGGGGATAAACTGTGTCCCTGTCGCACCGCCTTGTTCCGCTGAATCTGCGGCCATTGCGTCAGGCCTACTTTGTTGGAAGCTGTCGTCGCTGGTTGCCTTGGAGAAAAGTGAGGGCGTAATGTTCTCGAGGCTTTCGGATGTGCCTTGACCATTATTTTCGTTGATCAACCTTCGCAGCGTGGCCAGGTCTGTTGGGCGGTCTTGTGCCGCGGGTGATAACATTGCTTCAAGATAATGTTTAAGGTCTGTTGTTATCGGCTTATCGACAGCAAACGTGCCGTCAGCGCGCCAATCCTGATTGGCGATAATTTTGTAAAGCAGTGCACCAAGTGCGTAGATGTCAGCTGGGATATCTGGCGCTTGCCCATCGCGGAGTTGTGGGCTGAGATAGACCGTGTTGCTAAGGTCATGGTTATGTGGGGCTCGCGTAAAATTGGTAATAAGGATTTGGTTGTCAGGGCTAACAAGAATACTCGCGGGATTTAACTCCCCGTGCGCAATACCAAACCCGTGCACAAAAGAAAGCGCCTCAAGTAGCTGGTCAATTTGAGGCTGCAGTTCGGGAAGCGAAAGGGAAACGTCAACTGGCGATGCCCCTTTGTTGAATGGTGTGGTAACAAAAAGGTGTCCTTTTTCTTCGCCCACCTCCAAGGTTCTAACGATATTTGGGTGAACCAATCCTCTTATTAAGCTTAGTCTGCTCGTTAGGGCTTCGGTCTTTCTTGCGAGAGCGGCAGCTTGATCAACTGCCACATAAATATTCACTGCTACGCGCTCGTTTGACAGGGTGTTGACCGCGAGCCAAGTTTCGCAGAGTTCGCTTGCAGCTGACCCATCAAGCGCGGTTGTGCCAATGTTATGAAGAAGAGAGTAGTGGTCGGTGAAGTCCTGACCTTCGCTAAATTTCAGAGTCATAGATATCAGATGTGCCAGGATTAACGGTCTTTCCGGGCTGGAAGACCGGTTTCTTCAATATAAATTTGTTTGAGTATTTCGCGCCATTCCTCGTACTGGACGTCGGCCGTGCCGGTGAGCTCGATTGTGCGGCCTTCAATGTCGAGCACATAGGGTGTTATTTCAGCACCCAGCGACTCACTAATTTCTTTCAGCGCATTTTCGTGAACCTCAGCTCGTTGCCGGCGACTCAGACCTGATTTTATGAGTCCGATACCACCTCCGACAACCCCTAGACCCGCGGCTTGGCTTGCGTAGGTGTTACTTTGTTTGCTTGCGCTTGCTGCCACGCCGGCAGCAACCACAGCTGCACCACCTATCAAACGCTTCATTGATTCCTTTTTTAGTCGCTTAGCAGCGACCGCTTCATCGTAAGTTGCATACCGCCACTCATGGTAAGAGGCTTTCATGTCGCGAAAGAAATTTCCGTAGTAGTCATCGAGCGTGTCTACAAACAGATATTCACGTTCCTTGATTCGGTTTACCCGAACGAGCATCTGGTCGTTGCTCGCAGGTAATTGTTCTATTTGTACACTACCTTTGGATTCTGTCAGGTATCCGCCAAAGGCCTCTGGCGATAGCCTGATCGCGTATCGAAGATTAGAAACCTGCTTGATTTTCGCGAGCTCTGGTTCGTCCAGCTTCTGTCGGTATATTAATATGGCATTGGCCACGTCATTGTATATGTCTTGGAATGGGTCTTCTTTGGGCGCTTCATAGGAATATTTACTAGCGGTGTCGGTAAATGTTCTGGAAAGCCAGACTTGACCTGTAGAGTCTGCGACGGTTACTTGAAGCTTCAATTCCTCGCCGTTCGAATCTAGAATTTTTCCGGTAATCAGAATGTCCACAGCCTCGGTGAATTGAGGTATGACTCGGACGGCTCCCCAGTTGCCAGTCAATTCCAGTGTATCTTTTAATTGATAGGCGATATAGCGAGCTTCCGCACGGCGGACATCAGGAATGATCAGTGAATTCTCGAGTGCTTCTTCACCTTCGGGAATACCGGGCTCGAGGGGCATAATGCCAATATCCATGTAGAGATCGATCGGCGGCTGAGTTTTAGCAATCATTGGTGGTGTTGAATTCGCCCGAACAATCTCCGTAGAGGAGCAGGCAGGAATTGCAATGACAGCCATCAAAACAGTCAACGAAGTGAAGCACAGCTTCACAACGTTATGAGAGGTTTTTGCCAAATACTTCATCACATGCTCCTGTTGAATGATGATCTTCTTCCACCAGCGCTTCAGATGGTGTGACGGGTCAATATTACTTAGCAGCCACTGCCTTTAACAGGCATTTAGCCTCCTGATTTGTACCTTGCGTACTCTTCCCAGAGTTTCGCTTGCAGTTCGGGGTCGGATTCTGACATCGCGGCCTCTCTGAGTTGCTGCGCGACAATGTCGTCGTCTTGTCCATCCGGGATATTTTCGGGCATATTGCCGCCGCCGCCGTTCTTGGCGCTGGCCACCTGAGCGCCTGCACTGGCTGACCCGCGTTGACCTTCACTTTGTGCGTCGCTTTGATTTCGACCGCCTTCTCCGCCTTGCTGCCCATTTGATGCACCAGGACGGGTGCTTTGGGCCGGCAGACCAGAAGTTGTTGGGGGTGCACCGTTTAAGACCGTGCTACGGGCATCACCGATTTTACCGTCAAATACACCAAGTGAATCGTCAAGATCATCTTCGAGATCGCCAAGGCGTCCGGACGATGCCTGGTCAGTAGCGAGCCCGGGCAACCCAGCTTGCCTGGTCGTGAGGACAACTGTCGATGCTTCCGCGAGCACGCCGGTTGCTTTACCTAGCGAATTTTCTGCGCTTTCGAACACCGCTTCGAGTTCCGGTGTCATTTCTCCGCCGTTTCCTAGCACTGCCTCTTTCGCCCCTATTAAGTCACCCTCTGCGATGATGACGGCAACTCGAGCGTCTGAAAGTAAGTCTTCGGCGCGTTCAAGCTCTTCCTCCGTTGTGGCGGTTTGTATTGCTTGCCCAGCTTCTTGAAGCGCGATGCCAGCCTCTTTTAAGGCATCTTGAGCTGCCCTAATCTCGTCTCCCAGAAGATCAACGCCCTCTCCGGATCCTTCCCCAGAAGCGCCCTCCATTTCCGAGCCCCCGGCACCGGCAGCGCCGCTAACACCACCACCGGCAGCGTCGCCGAGCATGTCTCCGGTTTTAGCGATTGAATCACCGGCCTCTTTCAGGTCGCCGCCGGATTGCTCTCTTTGGGCGGCCCCGTCATCGGCGCCACTCTCCCCACTCGTGCCGTCTCCTCCCTCGCCGTCACCTCTTTTTTTGGCGAAATCCGGCAAAGTTGGAAAATCAGGCATGCCGTCTGAATTTGAGTCTCCACCTTGATT
>ERZ1048686.1638-NODE-1638-length-16720-cov-6.511431_pt1 | contig 16720 bp, 16 predicted proteins | sample MGYA00383099_ERZ1048686 | MGnify/ENA primary metagenome ERZ1048686 (study PRJEB29581, sample SAMEA5548369) | metagenome | biome: marine; feature: coastal; material: water | depth 25 m | study: Short-term variability in the microbial, nano- and picoplankton... | reverse complement strand
ATGATGGGATTTGTCAAAGCCTATGGGGTGGATGGTGATCCGTCGCAATTGGCCTTTGCCATCAAAAATGCCGCCAAAGATGTTGGATATTATGCACGAATGGCTGAAGAGGCCGGTGTTGACAGCCTTATGTCCAAAGGCCCGTTGGCCGCGCTCAATGAAGCGCGTGACACCGGTCAGGCCGAGGATATGGTGAGCCAAATGATTGATTACTACGTTAAGCGGTTTCAAGCGTAACGATGGCAGTTGTCGCAAAATCCATGGCGGACCTGCCGCGCCTGGGCATTGTTTTGATGCTGGCCGCATGGCTGTTGTTTTCATGGGTGGATACGGGTGCAAAATGGTTGGCAGTGGCTGGCTTTTCGGCCTTTCAACTGGCCTTTATGCGCTATGCGGGGCATTTCGTGATATCTATTGGTGTGATTGCCAAAGATGGCTTTATGCTTGAGCGGTTCCAGACAGGGCATGTCTGGCAAGTGATCAGTCGCGCCTTGCTCTTGGTTTCTGCCACTCTGTCAAATTTTTATGCCTTGCAATTTTTGCCTCTGACCGTGGTTTCTGCCATAATGTTTTCCAGCCCGGTGGTGGTGTGTTTCCTATCGGTATCAGTTCTGCGCGAGCGGGTAGAGCCTTGGCGCTGGGGCGTTATTTTGTTGGGATTCATCGGCGTATTGATCGTCGTGCGCCCCTTTGGGACAGCCTTTCATCCGGCCATGCTGATGATCATGTATAATGCGGTTGCCTTGGCTCTCTATTCGATTATGACGCGCCGATTGTCGGGAATTGTGGCGGTGGAGACCATGCAGTTCTACATGGGCTTTATTGGCACAGCGTTGATGGCTCCTTTTGCAATTTGGACATGGACACAGCCTGAAACGCTTTGGGGCATGGTGGTTTTGGTCAGCCTGGGCGTCCTTGGCTGGGCCGGACACCAGCTGTTGACCAATGCGCATCGCTTTGGCACGGCAAATCAGCTGATGCCATTTACCTATTCCTTTTTGGTCTTTGTTGCGATCTGGGGTTATCTTTTGTTTGGGACGGTTCCAGATTCTGGCACAATTCTGGGCGCGATTGTGATCATGAGCGCTGGGTTGATTATTTGGCGCAAGGAGCAAAAATGAAGCGTATTGCCTGCATTGGTGAGGCCATGATCGAATTATCGATGGACGGTGATCAGGCGCATCTCGCGGTGGCTGGGGACACGCTCAACACGGCCATTTATCTCAAACGCAGCTTGCCGGAGATAGCCGTCGATTATGTCACTTGCCTTGGGCAGGATATGTTTTCAAACCGCATTGTGGAGTTTATCGCTGCCAATGATCTCGGTCACGCAAATATTCGTCGCATCGCAGATAAGACACCGGGGCTATATGCCATTAATACCGCGCCTGATGGCGAGCGCAGTTTCACCTATTGGCGCAGTGACTCCGCCGCCCGGCAGATGTTTTCAGATGCAGATTTTCGCTTTTTGGAGCAATTTGACGGCCTGTATTTGTCCGGCATCACGCTTGCAATTTTACCGCAAAACTTACGGTTGGCCCTATTGGAGTGGCTGCATGCGGCGCCGGTTAAAGTTATTTTTGACAGCAACTATAGGCCGCATCTTTGGGAGGATCACGCGACAGCTCACAAAATCATCGCAGGGTTTTGGCAGCGGGCGGATATCTCTTTACCATCAATCGATGATGAAATGGAAATTTTTGGCCAGACAGAGGCACAGGTTGAGCAGCGCTTTTTGACGCAAGCCAAATCTGGGGCGCTGAAACGTGGTGCACGCGGGCCTTTGTCCCTCGGGACGCCCGTTGTCGCGCAGTATGAACCGGTGACAGACGTTTTGGACACGACCGCTGCGGGCGACAGTTTCAACGGGGGCTATTTGGGCGCGCTTTTGTCGGGCAAGGGACAGGCTGCGGCGCTGCAAGCGGGTCATGCGCTGGCGGCGCAGGTGGTGCAATATCGCGGTGCGATTATTCCAAAATGAGCGGCGCTAAATCTTCCGCACCAATCAGCTGCAACAACATGCGTTCTGGCTGAGCGGAGTTGACAGATTTTGCGATATCCTCTGCCAGAGGATCCTTCAGCCTTTTGCCCTGAGTGGTTTGGGCGATGCAATAGGACATCCATGCGCGCACGGCTGAAATCAAAACCGGCGCAGTGCGCGCGCGCAGGGTCTCCAAAATGCGGTAGGGAAGTTTTTGACTGCCATCCATTGCGATTTGATCCAGGCGATGGGCCAGCTCGCTATTGTCAAACCGGACCAGAAGCGCTTGTGCATAGGCCGGCACTTGGTCGTAGACTTCCTGGGGCAAAGTGGCGCCTGCCTCCATCATCAATGTCAGGGCTTGGCGGCGCAACTGCGGGTCTGAAATGGCTTCGTGGACATAGTCATACCCCTGCGCCAGACCAGCATAGGCTAGAAATGAATGCGCACCGTTGAGCATGCGCAATTTGCGCAGCTCATGGGGGCGCACGTCTTGGACAAATTGCACATCGGGCCAATCAGGGCGTGGTCCGGCAAAATTATCTTCAATCACCCATTCGCGAAAGGCTTCGGTGGGCACCGCCATAGGATCGTTGCTCTCTTGGCGAATTTTATCTGTGGTTGCGGGCGTGATCCGATCAACCATGGCGTTGGGAAATCGTGCCAAGCTCCAATCAATGTTCAATTGTGCCGCTTGCGCAAAGTGCTGGACGGCTTGGCGTAAGGCGTCGCCATTGCCCACGCGATTGTCGCAGCTCAAGAGTGTCACAGGCCGATCCCGTCGGGCAAGGTCATGGGCGATGAAACCGATGAGGCTGCGCAGGGGCTGACCGGCTGAGCTCTGAGGCAATCACCGGGTCATGCACGTCAAGCTGTCCATTCTGATCCAGATGGTAGCCCTTTTCGGTGACGGTTGCCGAGATGATATCAGCATTGGCCATGGCCTCTAAAACGGCCTGTTGGCTCTCTGAGGCCAAAAGAACGGTTTTTATGACTGAGATCTGTTTGATCCCAGTGCCTTGTACGTTGAGCGCATATTTAAAATCTTGCGCAGCCAGGCCGTCGCGGGTGGCGCTGGAGCGCAGATTAACGCCGGTGACCTGCCAGCCTCCGCCAGCGTCAGCCGTGTAATCCAATATATGGGCCCGGGCGAAATTACCAAGGCCGAAGTGAACAATCTGCCCCATTTAAACCTCGATCCGGTAAGCTTGCCGCGCCAAATCAACTGCGAGTAGGGGCGCGAGATCCTCAGCCTCAGTGAGACCAAAAGCACCACGTTCGATTTGATGGCTCAAATGCAAGGCCACTCCGCGCCGCCAGAGATCATGGCGGGCTGGTATGGAGAGAAAAGCGCGGGTGTCATCGTTGAAGCCGGCAAGGTTGAAATACCCGGCTGTCTCAACCACTTGATCAAAATAGCGTGCAATTCCATTGGCACTGTCGTGAAACCACCAAGGTGGCCCGATCCGCAGACAGGGCCAATGGCCCGCCATCGGCGCCAAAGCGCGCGCATAGGTGGTTTCATCGAGTGTGAAAAGAATGAGCCGCAGTTCAGAAGAATTGCCCACCCGGTTCAGCAAGGCGTCCAACCCGCCGACCCAATCGGTGGTGATGGGAATATCGGCGCCCATGTCGCGGCCGAAACTGTCAAAAACTGCGCGATTGGTATTGCGGCGGCTGCCAGCATGGAGCTGCATAACCAACCCGTCTTCGATAGACATTTGCGCCATTTCAATCAGCATGTGCCCATAAAAGCGCCGGGCCTCCTCTTGGGTCGCGGTGCCCTTTGCCACGCTAAGATAGAGCGGGCCGGGATCGGACAGCCATTCGGTGTGCAAGATATCAATGGCATGATCAGTGGCGGTTGCGCCGCATTGAATGAACTGCGCACGGCGCATGCGCAAGGCGGCCAGATAGCTGTCAAACGTGTCGAGGCTGTGATCGGTGATCTCTGCCAGTTGCGCCAGGTTCCCGGCGAAATTTGGATCGAGCGGATCAAGCACCCCATCGGGGCGAAAGGTTGGGATCACCCGCCCCTGCCAAGGGCCGGCGCGAAGGCTCTTGTGGTGGGCCAGATCATCCAATGCCGAGTCGGTGGTCGCGAGGGTCTCAATGTTAAAGCGCTCAAACAGCGCGCGAGGCAAAAAGGCCGCTTGCTGCAAACGCTCGGAAATCTGGTCGTAGATCACATCTGCGGTCTGCGCAGTGAGAGGTGTGGAGATTTGCAATGTCTCACGCAGCACATATTCCATCCAAATCCGGGTTGGTGTGCCGAGAAACAAGTGCCAATGGGCGGCGAAGAGGCGAAATACCTCTCGTGGATCTGCCTGAGCGCCGGGCGCGCCAATTCCGAGATCTGCCATCGGGATGCCTTGGGAATAGAGCATACGAAACAGATAGTGATCTGGCGTGACCAAAAGCGCCGCGGGATTGGCAAAAGGTTGATTTTGCGCAAACCAGCTGGGATCACAATGCCCATGGGGCGACACAATCGGCAGATCTTTCATGCTGTGATACAGTCGCTCGACGGCTGTGCTGAGAGTGCCTGTCATTTCCATCCCCCGGGTGGCGACATTCGCCTTTGAATTTTATATTGCAGCTTGCATCTTTGCAGCGCAATGGGTCAAAATTAATGCAAGGCAGGGGGGGCGATGAATATTGCATTGATAGGTTTGGGGATGGTCGCCGCCACGCATGTTCATGCGATCAAAAGCGCTCCAACGCTGCATTTGAGCGGTGTTTTGGGCCGCAATCCAGCCAAGACTGCCGATTTTGCTGCGCGCCATGCGACACGCGCCTTTGATTCGGTGCAGCAGATTGCGCAAGATCCGACAATTGACTTTGTTATTTTGGCCACGCCCCCCAATGCGCGGCGCGACAGTGTGCAGCTGCTTGCGGCCGCGGGCAAACCGATCTTGATGGAGAAACCGATTGAACGCGATTTCCAAGCCGCCTGTGATCTTGTGCATATCTGCGCGCAGGCGGGCGTTCCTCTCGCGATCATGTTGCAACACCGGGCCCGAGAGGCCAGCCAAGCCTTGAAGGCAGCCCTCGAAGCTGGGGATTTGGGTGATATTTGCACGGTTGATCTGCGCGTGCCGTGGTGGCGGGCGCAAAGCTATTATGATGCTCCGGGCCGTGGCAGCTATGAGCGCGATGGCGGCGGTGTGATGATTTCGCAGGCGATCCATACGCTCGATTTGGCCATTTGGTTGCTGGGCCCGGTCCGGTCGGTGCAAGCTATGATGCGGCAAACTGCGCTTCATCACTTGGAAGCGGAGGATTGGGCCGGCGCGTTATTTGACATGCAATGCGGTGCGTTTGGCACGCTTCTGGCGACGACCGCTGCCTATCCGGGCGGAGCGGAGACGATTGTGGTGCAGGGCACGAAAGCCGCGGCACATCTTGGCTCTGGCGTGCTTGAAATATCTTATCTAGATGGCCGGAAAACACGCGTTGGCGCAGAAGGTGCCACCGGCGGCGGTGCTGATCCGATGGCCTTTACCCATGAATGGCACCAAAGCGTCATTGAGGATTTTGCCGAGGCTCTGCGCAGCGGCGGCCAGCCCCTCGCCAGTGGTGAAACTGCGCTGGAGGCTCAGGCGGTCATTGATGCGATGCAACGGGCCAGCGAGAGCGGCCAGAAACAACAGGTGCAGAAATGGGCTTAACATGCGTCGCTTTGGGGCTCGATCATCGTCACATTTATGGCATGACCCAGAATATGATCGAAGCCGGGGTCACTTGTCTCGGATATTGGACGGGCGGTGCGCCTGAAACCCTGCCGGGCTTTCAGAGCAGATTTCCGCATTTGCCCCGATTTGCGACCCTACAAGAGGCGCTGGGATGTGGCGCAGATTTGGCCTTGATCTCCGCCATCCCATCTGACCGTGCGCAACTTACGATCCAGGCGATGCAGCAGGGCATGGATGTGATGAGCGACAAGCCTGGCTGCACGACCTTGGCGCAATTGGAGCAGATCAAAGCCTGCGTGGCGCAGACGGGAAGAATTTGGTCTGTGAATTTTTCCGAGCGCTTTGAGACCCCCGCAAGCACGCTTGCCTCGCAATTGGTGGCTGACGGCGCGATTGGAGCGGTGGTGCAAACCGTGGGGCTAGGCCCGCATCGGCTCAACCGCGCCACGCGTCCCGATTGGTTTTTCCGCAAGGCCTGTTTCGGCGGCATTTTAACCGATATAGCCTCGCATCAGATTGACCAATTTCTGCATTACACCGGTTCGCAAGAGGCTGAAGTGGTGCATGCGTTCACCGCAAATTATGCAAACCCGGAGGATCCTGAGTTGCAAGATTTCGGGGAGATTAGTCTGCGCAGCGATAGGGGAACGGGCTATATTCGTGTGGATTGGTTCACGCCTGATGCCCTGCCCAATTGGGGCGATGGTCGGCTGACAATTCTGGGCACGCAGGGCTATATTGAGCTGCGCAAATATGTGGATGTGGGCGGGCAACCGGGCACGGATCATGTGATTTTGGTCAATGGGGACAGGTGTGAGAAAATTGATGCCTCCGGTGCAGGCCTGCCTTATTTTGAGCGATTGGCCCATGACATAGAGCACCGCAGTGAGACGGCGATGCGGCAAGCCCATTGTTTCACCGTCATGGAACTGGCGCTGCGCGCACAACAGATGGCGGATGAGCGATGATTCACGTGGCCATCTTAGGCGCCGGCATTGGCCGTGAACATTTGGCCGCGTTTCGGGCTTTGAAAGACAGATTCACTGTCAGAGCAATTGTGGATCAAGACCTTGCGCGGGTAGAGGAGATCCGCCAAGCCGGTGATGGCTTTCTGGCACTGACGGAGATTGATGACGCTTTGGCCGATCCGCAGGTCCAAGTCGTCGACATTTGCCTGCCCCCGCATTTGCACGCGGCGGTGACGCAGCGCGCCCTGGCGGCAGGTAAGCATGTCATTTGTGAAAAACCCCTAGCGACGTCTTTGGCAGATGTGGACGAGATCCGCCTGGCCGCCATGCGTGCAGATCGCAAGGTATATCCGGTGTTTCAATATCGGTGGGGGCCTTCGCTGGCACAGCTGCGCCATCTCATGGCCTCTGGTCTGACAGGACAGCTGCAATTGGCTGCGCTTGAAACCCATTGGTCGCGGGGTGCGGACTACTATGCGGTGCCTTGGCGCGGCACTTGGGCAGGTGAGTGCGGCGGGGTGGTTTTGGGACATGCCATTCACAATCACGATCTCTTGACCCATATCGCCGGTGACATTGCCTGCCTTTCGGCCCTCACCACCACGCGCGTCAATGAGATCGAGACCGAAGATTGCGCCAGCATCAGCTTTGCAATGACCTCCGGCGCATTGGCCACGAGCAGCATCACGCTGGGTGCGGCCGGAGATGAAACCCGGCTGCGGTTTGTCTTTGAGCATCTCACAGCCACATCTGGAACCGCCCCCTATGCGCCGGGTGCGCAACCCTGGACCTTTACGGCCCGCATGCCCGAGGCCCAGCGGCAACTGGATGCAGCTTTGAGCAACACACCGCGCGAGCCGACTGGCTTTGAGGGGTTTTTCGCCCATATTGCTTTGGACTTGGCGGGGCGCGAGAACCGGGCGGTGACATTCGAAGATGGGGCCGCTTCAGTTGCGCTGGTCACTGCGATCTACCACAGTGCGCGCACTGGCCGTCAGGTGAAATTGCCACTTGATCCCAGTCATGAACTCTACAATGGATGGTTGCCATGAAGCAATGCTGGCGCTGGTTTGGACCTGCGGATCAAATTCCCTTGGACGATCTGCATCAAGTGGGTGTGGAAGGGATTGTCACCGCGCTGCATGAGCTGCCGCCGGGAACGGCCTGGAGCTTGGCTCAAATTTCGGAGCGTCAGGCGGTGTTGCAGGCCGCGGGTTATGAGTGGGATGTTGTGGAGAGCCTACCGGTCTCTGAAGCCATCAAAACTCAAGGGGCCGAGATGCGGGCGCATATCACGGCCTATAAGGACAGTCTCGAAGCATTGGCGGCCGCAAATATCAAAACCATTTGCTACAATTTCATGCCGATCTTAGATTGGACCAGAACAAATCTGCGTGCTGTGCAACCCCATGGCGGTGCCGCGATGCGGTTTGATTTGATTGATTTTGCCGTGTTCGACTTGCATATTCTTCGGCGTGCAGATGCAGCTGAAAGCTACAGTGCGGCCCAGCGAGCCGCCGCCGCAGAGCGCTTTCACGCCCTCAGTGATGATGGCAAGAAGCAGCTGCGGCATAATATTATAGCCGGGTTGCCGGGCGCCAATGACAGCTGGAGCCTGGAAGATGTGCGCGCGTTATTGCACAGCTATGAGGGGGTGACCCGGGCACAGCTCAGATCTCATTTGATCGACTTTCTGTCCGAAGTGGTTCCCTGCGCCGAGGCGCTCGGTCTGCGCCTGTGTTGTCACCCTGATGACCCGCCGTTTTCGCTCTTGGGCTTGCCGCGGGTGATGTCCTCATCTGCCGACTATAGCAGGGTACTGAACGCGGTGGATGTGCCCGCCAATGGCGCGACGCTGTGCACCGGATCCTTGGGCGTTGCCGCAGATTTTGATGGGCCGGCTTTTGTCAAAACTCACGGGCCGCGAATCCATTTCGCGCATTTGCGCAATACCCGGCGCGGTGCGGGATCGGATGCCGCGCGACCAGATTTCTTTGAGGCCCCCCATCTCGAGGGGGATACGGATATGGTGGGTACGGTGCGGGCCTTGATGGGTGAACAAGACCGTCGTCGTGCCGAGGGGCGTGCGGATTGGCAAATCCCAATGCGGCCGGATCATGGTCAGGAGTTGCTCAGTGATCTTGGTGGCCATAGCACGCCGGGCTATCCGCTGATTGGACGCATGCGTGGCTTGGCTGAGCTGCGTGGAATCATGGCCAGTTTCGGCCCCCAAGCATCGGAGGCGTAAGTTGCAAGACGGTCAGACACTGATAATTTTCCAAGTGGTTCACCCATGAACCCGGCGCAGTGGCTTATACGCACCGCCGCGCTGGCCCCGCAAGCGCCGGCCTTGTTCAAGGGCACGCAGCTTGAGGCGAATTATGCGGAATTTTTGGATCGGGTGGCGGCCTTAGCCAGTGGGTTGCATGCGCAATATGGGGTCCGCAAGGGCGACAGGGTTGCGGTGTTCATGAGCAATTGCACCGAATATCTCGAAGCGCTTTATGCGATTTGGTTCTTGGGCGCCGTGGCCGTGCCGATCAATGCTAAATTGCATGCCAAGGAGGCCGCTTGGATCATCGCGGATGCGCAGGCGAAGCTGGCTTTTGTCAGCGACCATACTGAGTGCGCATTGCAAGAGGTCGCGCCAGCCTGTCTGGAAAATTTGCTTGATGTGCAGGGGGCCATTTATGCGCAGCTGCGTCAGCAAAACCCGCAGGCTGCGCCAGAGCAGATCGGAGCTGATGAGTTGCTCTGGCTGTTTTACACCTCCGGTACAACGGGACGGCCCAAGGGGGTGATGATTACCGCTGGCAATATCACCGCGATGACTCTTGCCTATTTCAGTGATGTAGATGAGGTCCAGCCGCAGGATGCCATCCTATATGCCGCACCGATGTCGCATGGGGCGGGGATCTATAATTTCATGCATGTGATCAAAGGCGCGCGGCATGTTGTGCCCGACAGCCGTGGTTTTGACGCGGAAGAAATCTTGCAAATGGCGCCGCGCATTGGTCACATCTCAATGTTTGCGGCCCCCACGATGGTCAAGCGTCTGGTGGCGCAGGCCCGTGCCTCTGGCAGGCGGGGCGAGGGTCTCAAGACCATTACCTACGCCGGTGGTCCCATGTATGTGGCCGACATTATGGAGGCTGTCGACGTTCTGGGCGATAAATTTGTGCAAATCTATGGCCAAGGAGAGTGCCCTATGGGCATTACCGCCCTGCGGCGCGAATTTGTCAGTGACCGGAGCCATGCCAATTGGAAGGCTCGGTTGGGCTCGGTCGGTGTTGCACAGAGCCCTGTTTTGGTGCGGATCGCCGATGCGGCGGGGGCAACCCTGCCGACTGGGGAAATTGGCGAAATTTTGGTATCTGGCAGCATCGTGATGCGCGGCTATTGGCAAAACCCGCAAGCCACCGCCAAGACACTCAGGGATGGTTGGCTCTGGACTGGCGATATGGGGGCTATGGATGCGGATGGATTTGTCACCCTGCATGATCGTTCGAAGGATATGATCATCTCTGGTGGCTCGAATATTTATCCGCGTGAGGTCGAAGAAGTCCTTTTGGCGCATGAAAATGTGGCACAGGCGGCCGTGGTCGGGCGCCAAGAGGCTGATTGGGGCGAGGCGGTGGTGGCTTTCGTTGTGCCGGTGGCTGGAAAAACGGTAACCTGCGCAGAGCTTGATGCACATTGCATTGCGCATATCGCAAGGTTCAAGCGGCCCAAGGAGTATCGCTTTGTGACAGAGCTGCCCAAAAACAATTATGGAAAAATCTTGAAAACAAAACTTCGGTCTATTTTGGAAAATGGAGAGGGTCATGACTAACGATCTTACAGGACGGGTGGCGCTGGTCACAGGTTCCGTTCAGGGCATTGGGCTGGCTATTGCGACCGCTTTGGCCCAGCAAGGCGCGCGGATTGCGCTGCATGGGCTGGCAGATAAGACTCAAATTGCCGAGGCCATGGGGATCATCCGTGCGGCTGGCGCAGGTGACGTGCGCTTTTTTGAAGGGGATATGCGCGATCCCGATGCCATTGAAACTTTGGTCTCCGATGTGGAGGACTGGGGCCCCCTGGACATTTTGGTCAATAATGCGGGTATCCAACGCACCGTCAGCTTGGAAGGTTTGACCCGCGAGACCTGGGACGCGATTATTGCCGTGAACCTCTCAGGTGCTCTGCATACGATGCGCCTCGCTTTGCCGAATATGGCGCGGCGTGGCTATGGTCGTGTGATTAATATTGCATCCGTACATGGTTTGGTGGCCTCCAAGGAAAAAGCGCCCTATGTGGCTGCGAAATTTGGCTTGGTCGGCCTTTCGAAAGTGGCTGCGCTGGAATATGCGGCTGTGGGCAGTGCCGAGACGGGTGGGGTGACGGTCAATTGTATTTGCCCCGGCTGGACCGATACCCCCTTGATTGAACCGCAGATCATGGCGCGGGCTGAAAAATATGGTGGTGACCGGGCGGCAGGAAAGGCGGAACTGGTGGCTGAGAAACAACCCTCCGCGCGCACCGCCGATCCTTCGGAAATTGGTGCTTTGGCGGTTTGGCTCTGCGCGCCGATTGCCCATAATGTTACAGGCACAAGCATTCCCATTGATGGAGGATGGACCGCGCAGTAGCGCGCAACTGTTGGTATCGGCCGGCCTGTAGGTTTCGCTTGACCCTCCAGTTGGTGGAGGCTTTAGAAGGGGCGGAGCTAGGAGAGATTTATGCGCGCGCCTGATACATTTGTGATGTCTGTGAGTAATATGAGCTGCGCATCATGTGTGGGGCGGGTGGACAAGGCCCTGCGTCAATTGCCGGGCGTTTTGGCGGTGGATGTGAATCTTGCCACTGAGACGGCGCAGGTGACCTTTGCGCCAGATCAGGCCAGCCGCACAGATTTTCTCGCCGCCTCCACCGCGGCCGGCTATGCGGCGCAAGTGCATTCCGAAGACAATCACGGCCAAGTGCAGGCGCGCAAACAACAGCTCGCCGAAGCCTATGGCCGGCGTAGCCGGCTTGCCGCATGTCTGGCTGCACCAGTGATCATACTTGGCATGGGTGCCCATGTTCTGCCGGGCTTTGATATGTTGATTGCGGCTGTGATTGGCCAAAAGGCCAATTGGATCATTCAATGCATCTTTGCGACAGCTGTGCTCTTTGGGCCGGGTTGGGAATTTTACCGCCGCGGATTTCCGGCGCTTTGGCGCGGGGCGCCTGATATGAACTCCCTGGTGGCGCTGGGCACCGGTGCGGCCTATGCCTTTTCACTCATCGCCACCTTTTTGCCGCAGGTTTTGCCAGAGGGGGTTTCGGGCGTTTACTATGAACCTGCGAGTCTGATTGTCGTCTTGATCCTGTTCGGGCGCGATCTTGAAAACCGCGCCAAAGGGCGCACGGGAAGGGCCATTCAAAGTCTTTTGGGCCTGCGCGTGAAAACTGCGCAGCTGCGCAGGGCTGGGGAGTTTGTGGAAGCTCCGATTGAAGACATTGTTGTAGGGGATATCTTGAGTTTGCGCCCCGGTGAGCGCGTGGCGGTGGATGGCGTGGTGCATGAGGGCACAAGCTATATAGATGAAAGCATGATTACCGGCGAGCCGCGACCGGTGGAGAAGTCTTCGGGTGCGGCGCTCACCGCCGGCACAGTCAACGGCATGGGGCATGTGATCTATGAGGCGCGCCGCGTTGGTCAGGACACAACATTGTCGCAAATCATCCAGCTGGTGGAGCAAGCGCAGGGCGCGAAATTGCCCATCAAGGCATTGGTTGATCGCCTGACGCTGTGGTTCGTGCCCATGGTTTTGACCTTGGCTTTCGCCACGGTCACGGTTTGGATGATTTGGGGGCCGGAACCGGTGCTGCCCTATGCGCTGGTGGCTGGGGTCTGTGTTCTGATCATCGCCTGCCCCTGTGCGATGGGATTGGCAACACCGACCTCAATCATGGTGGGCACAGGCCGCGCGGCTGAAATGGGTGTCTTGTTTCGTAAAGGGGATGCTTTGCAGCTCTTGGCAGGGGTTGATACGGTCGCTTTTGACAAAACCGGTACTTTGACCCTTGGCCAGCCTGTGTTGACAGATCTCAATGTGTCAGATGGGCTGGAGCGCCATGCGGTCCTGCAGGTGATGGCCAGCGTGGAGCAAGGCTCAGATCATCCGATTGCCCGCGCAATAGTGGCGGCCGCGGCAGAGGAGGGGCTGGATTTACTCCCGATCGAGGGCGGTCAAACCTTTGCAGGTCTTGGCCTTTCGGCCCAAGTTGCCGGCGCGGAAGTGTGCCTTGGCACAGAACGCTTCATGCAGGCATCCGGGATTGATGTGACGGGTTATCATGCGCCGGCAGAGGCTTTGGCCCGTCAGGGGAAATCGGTGATATTCGCGGCGCGCGCAGGGCAGGTGATTGCGCTTGCGGGCGTGTCTGACGCTGTGAAGCCGTCGACGCCTGGGGCGATCGCACGCCTCAAAGCGGCCGGCATTACCGTCGTCATGTTAACCGGCGATCGTTGCGAGGCAGCGCAGCAGATTGCTGAAGATCTGGGCATGGATCAGGTCCATGCAGAGTTGCTGCCGGCTGACAAAAGCCGCGTCTTGGCAGAGCTGAAAGCGAAATCCAGCCATTTGGCTTTCGTGGGGGATGGCATCAATGACGCCCCGGCGCTGGCCGCAGCAGACATTGGCATTGCGCTGGGCACGGGTACAGATGTGGCTGTGGAGAGTGCGGGTGTTGTTTTGATGTCGGGTGATCTTTTGGGGGTGGTCAACGCGATTGAGATGTCTCGACTGACCCTGCGCAATATCAAACAAAATCTATTCTGGGCCTTTGGGTATAATGTGGCTTTGATCCCAGTGGCGGCTGGCGCTCTCTATCCCGCCTTTGGCATATTGCTTTCGCCCATCCTTGCCGCAGCGGCGATGGCGCTGTCCTCCGTTTTTGTTTTGGTCAATGCGCTGCGGCTGCGTTATGTTCGAGCGAGCTGATGAGAGATAGGTCAGGCGGAGGGGCGCGATTTGAATATTGGTGAAGTGGCAAACATGGCGGACTTGCCGATCAAAACCATTCGCTACTATGAAGAAATTGGCCTTATTAAGCCCAAGCGCAGCACCAACGGATATCGCATCTTTCGCGAGAGTGACGTGCATAAATTGACGTTCCTTGGCCGGGCGCGGTCTTTGGGCTTCTCGATCGAAGATTGCCGGGCTTTGCTGCAATTATACGAAAATGACACGCGGGCGAGTGCCGATGTGAAGAAAATTGCGCAGGAACATTTGATGTGCATAGAGGCCAAGGTCAAAGAATTGCAGGCCATGCGGAGCACTCTATCGCATTTGATCGAAGCCTGCTCCGGGGATGACCGGCCCAGTTGTCCTATCTTGTCGGATCTCGCGACGCTGAGTTGACAGATCGCTTTTGCGGGCCGGATCTAGAATTTGGCCGCCGTGTGCCGGCGCGCCAGTTCGTGTTCAGCCGCCACCAACGAAGCGGTCAGTTGGGCGATAGAAAGTCTTTTGGTTCCACAACCTTCCCAGTAAGTCGCGCAATTCGGTGATCTCGGATTTAACCTCGTCAGGAAAAGATGTGTCCGCAGATCTTGCGGCCTCCATCATGCGCTTAGACCGGCGTGAAACTTTTGCGCCAAGCGCCTCTTCTATGATTTCCAAGTCGCGAACCGATAGGGTGAAGGTATCATTTGGTTTTGTCATGTGATGTCCTCTTATGGGGCCCGGCCCAAAACATGTGGCGTTACAGGCTGACCTGTTTTTGCGCATCAAGCTTGCCAAGAAGCACGCTGATCTCGCAGACCTCAGAATTGATGTGTTTTATCATCGAGGCTTTATCCGAATTCCGGCTTTTGAACGTCAGAAGTTTCAAGCGGTCATTCATAACCGCAGCAATGCGGTCAATTTCAGTGTTGTCGAGACGATGTGTTTTTTGAGCTGTCATGCTGTTACCTTTTTTCTGCTGCCGTTGAACCATAAATTAGTGGCGAGTCTTAAAAAGTAAAGGAATACAATAGAATACTTTAAATTCCCTGCGGTTTCATAGGCTTCGCGCGATGTGGAAATCCTAAAGTCTTTTGCGTTTGGGCTTTTCTTTGGTCTCGCGAAACTTAGTTCAAGGTCTCATGTGAAGCACGAGGACGAAAACACCGTGAGCGCCCCATCTAAGATTCTGAGTGAACAGGACATCAGCGAGGTCATTGAGATGGCCCTGTCAGATCATGTGTCTTTTTCTGATATCCGAAACCTACACGGGCTGCGCGAGGCAGAGGTGAAGCTGTTGATGCGTAAGTCGTTAAAAGCCGGCAGCTACCGAGCCTGGCGCAAAAGGGTGCATGATTTTGGCAGCCGGCGCGCAAATTACAAATGAAAATGCGGAAAAAATCTGATCTGCCTTCCAAGATCTGCCGGACCTGTGCGCGGCCCTATGTATGGCGCAAGAAATGGGCGAAGACTTGGAATGAGGTGCTGTATTGTTCGGACAAGTGCCGCAAGTTGCGACCGCCGGCCGCTGGGGTCACCGACGATGATGGGGCAGATTGAGGGGGTGACGAGCGGGACGCAGGCCCCGCTCGAATGTGCCTAGCAATTTAGTCGATAATTGCGTTCAAGGTTGCAGAAGGACGCATCACCGCAGCGGTTCTATCAGCATCTGTCCGATAATAACCGCCAAGATCCGCCGCGGCACCTTGAACCGCTGCAAGCTCTGCCAATATGGCATCCTCTCCGTCGGTCAGAGCTTTCGCGATTGGCGCAAAATAGGCTGCGAGCTCGGCGTCACCGTTTTGTTTCGCAAGCGCATTGGCCCAATAGCGCGCGAACCAATAATGGCTGTTGCGGTTGTCAGGTTCACCGACCTTGCGGGAGGGCGAGCGGGCTTCGTCCAAAATGGACTGGGTTGCTGCATCCACGGCTTGCCCTAAAACGCGGGCCTTGCTGTTGTTTTTTACCTCAGCAAGGAAGGTCAAGCTTTCGCCCAAGGCGCAGAATTCTCCCAGACTGTCCCAGCGCAAATGGTTCTCTTCGTTGAGCTGTTGCACGTGTTTGGGCGCAGAGCCGCCCGCGCCGGTTTCAAACAGTCCGCCGCCGTTCATCAGCTTTACAACCGATAGCATTTTTGCCGATGTCGCCAGTTCCAAGATCGGGAACAGATCGGTGAGATAGTCACGCAAAACATTGCCCGTGATGGCAATGGAGTTTTCGCCCTTCGTGATGATTTCAAGCGAGGTTCTGGTGGCCTCGCGCGGGGTCATGATGTCAAATTTATCTGCCACACCCTTGGCGTCCAGAAGTGGTTTGACATAGGCGATTAATTCCGCGTCATGGGCACGCCCGGCGTCAAGCCAGAAAATCGCATTGCAATTCTCTGCTTTTTGACGCGCAATCGCCAGATTCACCCAATCTTCGATCGGTGCTTTTTTGGTTGAGGCTGAACGCCAAATATCACCGGCCTCGACGATATGTTCGTGCAATACCGTTCCATCCGCCAGGATCATTTTGACCGTTCCGGCCTGCGGGATTTCAAAGGTTGTGGGGTGTGAGCCGTATTCTTCGGCTTTTTGAGCCATTAGGCCGACATTTTGCACAGTGCCAGCGGTTGCTGGGTTCAACTTGCCGTTTTGCTTAAAGAAGGTGATGGTCTCATCGTAGACAGGGGCATAGGAATTGTCGGGGATGACGCAATTTGTGTCTGCCTCCTGGCCATCTGGGCCCCAGCCTTTGCCGCCTGCGCGGATAAGCGCCGGCATGGAGGCGTCGATAATCACATCGGAGGACACATGCAGATTGCTGATGCCCTTGTCGCTGTCGACCATATACATTGGCGGGCGTGCGGCGATGCAGCTGTTGATATCGGCGAGAATTTCCGCGTTGTCTTTGACGCGCTCGAGCAAGTCACCCAAACCGAAATTGGGGTTCACGCCGAGCTCTGCAAGCGCGCTGCTATGGGCTTGGAAAACTGGGGCGAGGAAGGTTTTGACCGCATGGCCGAAAATGATTGGATCGGAGACCTTCATCATTGTTGATTTCAGATGCAATGAGAACAAAGTGCCGTCAGATTTTGTGCTCTCAATTTCTGCCGCTAAA
>ERZ1048686.1633-NODE-1633-length-16761-cov-16.152700_pt1 | contig 16761 bp, 10 predicted proteins | sample MGYA00383099_ERZ1048686 | MGnify/ENA primary metagenome ERZ1048686 (study PRJEB29581, sample SAMEA5548369) | metagenome | biome: marine; feature: coastal; material: water | depth 25 m | study: Short-term variability in the microbial, nano- and picoplankton... | reverse complement strand
AAATTGTTTTTTGTGTCATTTGAATACACATAGAACACTTTTCCATTACTCCACGTGAACGAACAACAACATCAGGATTTAAGACCATTCTACCCAAATCATTATTCATATGGTAATCGAACTCTTCATTTTCAGAATATAAAAACCAATTAAAACGACGAACCTTATATGGACAGTTATTTGCACAATAACGGGTACCTACACAACGATTGTAAGCCATTTGGTTTTGTCCTTGACGCCCATGAGAAGTTGCCGCAACAGGACATACTGTTTCACATGGCGCATGATTACAATGTTGACACATAACTGGTTGGAATGCTACTTCTGGACTTGCCGAAGCATCTTCCATAGAAATCAGCGTACTTTTAACGCCTGTTTCTCCAAATAAACCGTTTGCTTTTTCTTTTTTATTTAAATCACTTTCAAAAGTATCTTCACTTGAATAATATCTATCAATACGAAGCCAATGCATATCACGACTTTTACGCACTTCTTTTTTTCCCACCACAGGAACATTATTTTCTGCATGACAAGCAATTACACAAGCTCCACAACCTGTACAAGCATTTAAATCTATAGAAAGATTGAAATGGTGACCAATTGTTCTATCAAATGAAGTCCATAAATCTGCTCCTGGATCGTTTACTGAAATTTCTTCATGATCTTTTGAAACTACAGGAACAGGATTCCATGTATTTGAATCTTTTGTATTAAAAACTTCTAAGGAAGTTTCTCGGATAATATCTCTACCCATCATAGTGTTGTGCAGCTGTACACAAGCAAATTCATGCTCACCGGATACCTTTTCAACGGTAACATTTTGGATAGAAGAAAAATTATTATAAAGATGATATGCATTTACACCCGTCTGCATTTCAAATTGAATTGATGCTGTTTTACCGTATCCTAAAGCTAGACCTACTGAACCTTTTGCTTGTCCAGGCTGGATAATAACAGGAATATTTTCAATAGTTACATCACCAACTGAAACATTTACGTAACTACCGTTTAAACCTCCATCTGCAACATTTTTATTTTCTAAGCCCATTTCTGAAGCATCAGCTGCAGAAACCGTTAAATAATTGTCCCACGAGGCTCTTGTTATTGGATCTGGCATTTCTTGTAACCATGGATTGTTTGCTTGTTGGCCATCACCCATTGAAATCTTGGTATACAAGGTTAATTCTAAACCTCCTTCTTGAAGACTTGTATCTATTGATTTGTTTGACGATATAAATTCAGCCCCTGAAGTGATCTCATCGTTATCAATTTCAACATCACTCAAAAACACCCCGTCATGTAAAGCGTTATTCCAACTAGCACTTTCTAAAATTGATTCCTTCCAGGTTTCTTTTATAAAGTCATAGTATGATTTTTCTACCCCTAATAATTTTAATAGGCTGTCTTGAAACTGTCTTGTATCAAACAAAGGCTTAATTGTTGGTTGCATTAACCCGAATGTTCCTTTTTTAAGTTGAGTATCTCCCCAAGACTCTAAGTAGTGCGGAGTAGCTGCAACTAATTGAGATAAAGATGCTGTAGCGTCTTTCTTAAAAGAAAAAGATGCCGTAAGTGCTAAACGTTTATAAGCCTCAGTGAATGCTAAATTATTTGGAAATGAATATACAGGATCTACACCCACAGAGATTAATCCTTTAACATCCCCATTTATAACATCATTAATAACATTTGTAACTTCTCTACTATTCCCTTTTCGAATCAGTTTTGGTTTTTCTGCACTCATCACAACACTTGAAACACTTTCATTGTATGAAAGCACACTGGATTGAGCTGTTACATCAGGTAAACCAGTAATAAGCACCCCTTTATCTCCAGCTTTTTGTAAAGCTGCTTTTGCACTTGATATCGCTGCAACAACAGATTCTGGAAGCCCAGAGGTACTCCCACCTGTAAGCGCTTTTACAACTTGTTTTTGCTGTGAGGGGGTTGTTGGTATTCGTATATCAGAATTAGCTCCAGTCAAAGACATATTTGCTTCAAACTGGAAATGTTGAGACATTTTTCCTTCACTTGGAATACGTCCTTTTGCGTAAGAAGAATCAAAGCCTCCTCCTTGCCAATCTCCTAAGAAATCAGCACCAACAGAAACAATTACTTTCGCTTTTGAAAAATCGAAATCAGCTAGAGCTCTAACACCATATTTACTTTGGAATGCGTCTAAAGCTTCTGATGACGATACCGTATCATATATAACATGACTAATATTTGGATACTTCGAAGTAAATTTCTTTATTAATTTTGAGGTAGAAGGACTAGCAAACGTCTGTGTTAGAAGAACTATTTTCTCTTCTTTTAAGGCATTTAATTTATTTTCTAAGGCCGAATCAAAATCTTCCCAAGTTGCTGGTTCATTGGAAATTAAAGGTGTTTGCAACCTGTTAACATCATACAGAGATAGAACCGAAGCGTGCACTCTTGCATTTACACTTCCAAAACTTTGTTCAAGTCTATTACGTTCTATTTTTATGGGTCTACCCTCTCTAGTTTTTACTAATATATTGGCAAAATCAAACCCATCAGCAATTGTTGTCGCATAATAATTTGCTATTCCAGGAATAATTTCATCTGGCAATACAACATAAGGAATTGACTTTTTAATGGGTCCTTCACATGCGGCTAACGATGCAGCAGCTGTTGAAAAACCAACATATTTTAGAAAATCTCTACGAGATGTTGAAGAAGTTTCTAATGTTTCTTTGTCTCCTAAAAATTTATCAACTGGAATTTCCTCAACGAATTCGTTTTGTTGAAGCGCCTTAACAATAGAACTATTTTCGTCCAGTTCTTCAACACTTTTCCAGTATTTCTTGTTTAATGACATTTATATAATTAATTTAATGACACACCTATTAATAGGCACGTCGTTTCATTTTTTAATAGTGGCATTTCCCACATTCTAATCCACCTAACTCTGCAGCAGTTAATTTTTCTACATTGTATTTTTTCGAAAGCTCTTCATGAATTTTTTCATAGTAGTCGTTATTTTCCAAATCGACATTTGTCTCTCGATGACAATCAATACACCACCCCATGGTTAGTGGAGAATGTTGATACATTATCTCCATTTCCTCAACTGGTCCGTGACATGTTTGACATTCAACACCTGCTACATTAACATGTTGTGAGTGATTGAAGTAAACAAAATCAGGAAGATTGTGTATCTGAATCCATTTAACTGGTTTTTCTTCGCCTGTATAACTTTGATCGGCGTCATCCCATCCAACAGCTTCATATAGTTTAGCTATTTCTTTTGTGTAAAACTCTTTCGTGTAACCATTAGCTAAATCTTCTTCTCCATTGTACTCAGCAATATTTTTATGGCAATTCATACAAACATTTAAAGAAGGAATCCCAGAATGCTTACTTTTTATAGCTGAAGAATGACAGTACTTACAATCTATTTTGTTAGCTCCTGCATGAATTTTGTGCGAATAATGGATGGGTTGCACGGGAGCATAACCTTGATCTATACCTATTTGCATGAAAAATGCATACATAAAATAAGCCGCAACTAATAAAAACATGATAGCTGAAACCAACATTAAAAATTGGTTCTGCACAATGACTTTCCACAAAGGCTTTTTGGTTGCAGTTTGAACTTCAACTCCGTTTGCTTGAGATAATTTAGTTAAAGACTTTGCTACTAGATAAAACATTGTTACCAATAACAATAGAATTAAAACAAGCACTGCAAGTATTATATTTTGTAGGTTCCCATCATCGTTGTTTGATGCAGCAATTGGAGCTACAGCAACTTTTGGTTCAGGTTTTGGAAGACTAGTGTAAGCAAGAATATTATCAATATCATTGTTTGATAACCCTGGGAATGAAGTCATTACTGAATTATTATATTCAGCAAACAAAGCGACTGCTTTCGAGTCTCCTGATTTAATCAAACCTTGACTATTACTAATCCATTTATAAAGCCAATCTCTTTCGTATTTTTCAGCTACATTTCTTAAAGCTGGACCTACTCCTTTTTTATCTAGTTTATGGCAAGCAGCACAATTTGATTTATAAAGCGCTTCCCCAGCTATTGCATCACCTGTTTCTTGTGCTAAAATGTTAGTTGAAAACGCTAACACAAATGCTAACAACAGAAGTGATAATTTTGATGATAAATTTTGGTAATTCATCTTTTTCATGCTAATGTTTAATTTTTTTTTCAATTCCAAGATTGTAGTTAGTTCATTTTCAAAGCAATAAGGAATAAGGGGCCTAGCTACCTTAAATAACGCAGCAAAAATAAGGTATAAAAGTCAATTTTTGAAATACAAACAAAGTGTTAATGTGTAATTTATAATAGTTCTAAATAATAAAGTTGCTTTATTTTTAGTTAATTAAATTTACATTTGCATTAATATATTTTTTATGAAACTGAAATCTCACAATAGAACCCTTTCTTGCTTTGTTTTTACGCTTGTTTTTGTTTGCTTTTCGTATGGTCAAAACGCTTCAATTACAATTAATGCGAATGAAAAAATCTCAGAACTTTTAATTTTAAAAAAAAAGCTAGAAACTGAAAATAAATTGTCTGACGGATATACAATCCAACTTTATTACGGAGATTTGGAAGTGGCTAATAAAATAATGAAGGAATATCAAAAATATTTTGATTCTTGGCCTGCATCCATAAAGTATGAAACTCCAAATTATAAAGTTTGGATAGGAAATTTTAATTCGCGCCTAGAGGCAGATCGGGCTAGAATAGAGATAAAAAATAAATATCCTTCTGCATTTATTTTAAAACCTGATAGAGGTTAAAAAACAACATTCATCTGTTTTTTAACTTCTAAATTATTTGAGCTTTTTCTTAATCGCTACTTCTCTAAAGCATTCTATAACATCGTTTTCTTTAATGTCGTTGTAATTTTTGATTTGCATACCACAATCATAACCTTTCGCAACTTCTTTAGCATCATCTTTAAATCTTTTTAAAGAGGATAACTCTCCGGTGTAAACTACTACTCCTTCACGAATTAATCGGATTCCAGAATCTTTATAAATTTTACCACTAATAACCATACAACCTGCTATTGTTCCTATCTTAGAAATTTTGAAAGTTTCTCTAATTTCTGCAGTTCCTGTGATTTCTTCTTTCATCTCTGGGGACAACATACCTTCCATAGCATCCTTTAGGTCATTTATTGCAGCATAAATGATGGAGTACATTCTAATGTCAATTTCTTCTTTATCAGCAATTTGTCTCGCATTACCCATTGGCCTTACATTAAACCCTATAATAATTGCGTCAGATGCAGATGCTAGTAGCACATCACTTTCTGTAATGGCTCCTACCCCTTTATGAATAATATTTACTTGTATTTCGTCTGTTGATAATTTCAAGAAGGAGTCTGTTAAAGCCTCTACTGAACCGTCAACATCACCCTTCAGGATTACATTTAATTCTTTAAAATCTCCTAATGCTATTCTACGGCCAATTTCATCTAATGTTATGTGACGCTGAGTTCTAACAGATTGTTCTCTTTGCAATTGAGTTCTTTTTGAAGCAATACCTTTTGCTTCTCTTTCATCGTCAAATACATTAAATTTATCACCAGCTTGTGGCGCACCATCCAAACCTAGAATAGATATCGGTGTGGCTGGACCAGCTTCTTTTATCTTATTTCCACGCTCATCGTGCATCGCTTTTACTTTTCCACTACATTGCCCCGCTAATAAGTAATCTCCAATTTTTAAAGTACCTCCTTGGACTAAAATGGTCGAAACATAACCTCTACCTTTATCTAAGAACGCTTCAACAACTGTTCCGTTTGCAACTTTATTTGGATTTGCTTTAAGTTCTAATAATTCAGCCTCTAACAAAACTTTCTCTAGTAATTCATTAACTCCATCTCCTGTTTTTGCTGAAATATCATGAGATTGAATTTTCCCACCCCAATCTTCAACTAACAAATTCATTTGTGCTAAGCCTTCTTTAATTTTATCTGGATTTGCTGTCGGTCTATCAATTTTATTTATTGCAAAAACTATTGGAACGCCAGCTGCTTGAGCATGGCTAATCGCTTCTTTTGTCTGGGGCATAATATCATCATCTGCCGCTATAACAATAATAGCTAAATCTGTTACTTGCGTACCACGAGCACGCATTGCCGTAAAGGCCTCGTGTCCTGGTGTGTCTAAAAATGTTATTTGTTGACCATCTTCTAGAGTGACACTGTAGGCGCCAATATGTTGTGTTATTCCACCTGACTCACCAGCAATAACGTTTTCTTTACGAACGTAATCTAACAATGAAGTTTTACCATGATCAACGTGCCCCATAACCGTAACAATAGGAGCTCTATTAGTTAAATCTTCTGGAGCATCTTCTTCTACTTGGATAGATTCTTCAATATCAGCAGTGATAAATTCTACCGAGTAATCAAATTCGTCAGCAACTATGGTTAAGGTCTCTGCGTCTAATCTCTGGTTCATAGTCACCATCATTCCCAGGGACATACAAGCTGAAATAATTTGAGTTACTGGGACATCCATCATAGTAGCGACTTCACTTACAGTGACAAATTCTGTTACCTTGAGTAATTTACTTTCTGCATCTTGTAAAGCTTGATCATCTTCTGTTTTTTGGCGATGAACATCTCTTTTTTCTCTTCTATATTTCGCTCCTTTTCCTTTTGAAGACTTTCCTTGCAATTTCTCTAAAGTCTCTCGAACTTGTTTTTGCACTTCTGCTTCACTAGGCTCTTCTTTAGGAGTATGAGCTGGTTTTTTACGACCACCTCTATTATTTTGGTTTCCACCACGACTGTTACCTTTTGCAGGACCTTTGCTTATTCGTCTTCTTTTACTTCTTTTCTCTTTATCTGCATCGGTAGTTTCTTTCTTTTTCTTTTCCGGTTTTTTAAATTGTGTTAAATCAATTTTCTCTCCTGTTATCTTAGGGCCATCTAATTTTTTGTATTGAGTTACTACTTTCTCGGATTCAGATATACTTTTTTCAGAATTCTTGGTTACATCTATTTTAGCAATAGTTTCTTTTTTTGTAGGAGCTGAAACTTTTTCTTTTGCAGGTAATACTTCTTTCTTTTCTGAAGAAATTTCTTTTTTAATAATTTTTGAAGCATCGCTATCAGGCATTTTTACCTCAGTGGATTCTTCATTTTTATCAGAAATTTCTTTGTTTGCAGGAGTGGTGACTTCTTTTTTGTCTTGTGGAGTTTTTTCCTCTTTTGCCTTAGGAGTTTTACCTTCGAGGTCTATTTTCCCGAGAGTTTTTGGGCCTTCAAGTTTAACTTCAGCTTTTATTAACTTTTTGGATGCTTCGATTTTCTTTTGCTTTTCTTCAAGTTCTCGCTCAGAAGCAATTCGAATCTCTTCTTTTTCTTTTCTTTTTTCCTCACCAACTTCCTTGGAGGCTACTTTTTTACTCTTATCAGTTTGAAATTCCTCTAAGAGTATTTGGTATTCTTCACTAGAAATTTTAGTTGTAGGTCGAGACTCCACCTCGTATCCTTTTGAACTTAAATATTCAACTGCACGATCCAATGAAATGTTGAACTCACGCAAAACTTTATTAAGTCTCATTGTTTTTACTTCAGCCATATAAATGCTTTCTCCTGTTTTCAGTTTAAATTTGAAAAAATGTAGTTAAATTACCACTTAATCTTCAAATTCTTCTTTTAATATATTTAATACTTCCTGTATAGTTTCTTCTTCTAAATCAGTTCTTTTGACTAATTCTTTTAGATCATTTTCCAATACACTTTTTGCAGTATCTAATCCAATTTTTTCAAATTCTTTGATAATCCACTCATCAATTTCATCTTTGAATTCTGATAATTCTACATCTTCCTCAGCTCCTTCTCGTAATACATCAATTTCGTAACCTGTTAAATAACCAGCTAAACGGATGTTATGCCCTCCACGACCTATTGCTTTTGAAACCTCTTCAGGTTTCAATATTACCTCTGCTCTTTTATTATCTTCATCTAATTTAATTGAAGTTATTTTGGCAGGGCTAAGCGCTCTTGTGATATATAACTGAGTATTGTTTGTGAAATTAATTACATCAATATTCTCATTGCCTAATTCACGAACTATACCGTGAATACGAGAACCTTTCATTCCAACACAAGCTCCTACTGGATCTATACGGTCATCATAGGAGTCTACTGCTACTTTTGCTTTTTCTCCTGGAATACGAACTACTTTTTTTACATTTATCAATCCATCAAAAACTTCTGGAATTTCTTGCTCAAATAATTTTTCCAAAAACTTAGGATGAGCTCGCGACATAACAATTGACGGCTTATTTCCTTTTAGCTCTACCCCTTCAATAATCCCCCTTACATTATCTCCTTTTCTGAAAAAATCTGATGGGATTTGTTTTTCTTTTGGTAAAATCAATTCATTACCTTCATCATCCAATAATATAATTGCACGGTGACGAATGTGATGAACTTCAGCGGTATATATTTCTCCCTCTAAATCCTTAAAGTACTTAAAAATATTTGTGTTATCATGTTCGTGTATCTTAGAAATAAGATTTTGGCGCAACGCTAAAATTGAACGACGGCCTAAATCTATTAATTTCACTTCCTCTGCTACATCTTCACCAATTTCATAATCGGATTCTATTTTTTGAGCATCAGTGAGTGAAATTTCTTGGTTAGGTTCTTCAACTTCACCATCTGCAACAACCACTCGATTCCTCCAAATTTCTAAATCTCCTTTATCTGGATTGATAATAATATCAAAATTATCATCGTCCCCATATTTTCTTTTAAGAGCATTTCTAAAAACGTCCTCTAAAATAGACATTAATGTTACTCTGTCTATTAACTTATCATCTTTAAATTCTGAAAAAGAATCGATTAATGCTAAATTCTCCATATTCTTCTAATTAAATTTTATCATAACTGTTGCTTCAACAATATCTTTATATTCAATTACCGCTTCTTTTTGAACAGTAACTTTTCCTTTACCTACAGGTTTTGGTTCTCGAACTTTCCAACGAAGTTCAATATTTTTATTATCTGCTTTTTCAAGTTTTCCTTGACAAACATCATTATCTCTTGTTTTTACTTTCAAATTACGGCCAATATTTTTAAAAAATTGACGTGGAATCAAAAGTGGTTCTGATACTCCAGCCGACGAAACATCCAATGAAAAATCTATTTCGTCTCGATCTATATTATGCTCTATGGCTCTACTAATAGAAATACAATCGTTAACAGTTACTCCTTTATCCCCATCTATAATCACTCTTATTTGATTATTTTCAGTGACACTAAAATCGATAAGGAATAAAGATTCGTTTTCTTCTAAAGCTTTTTCAAGTAATTCTGCTACTATTTTTTTCATTAATTTTAGCTATAAAAAGAGGGGACTTTTTGGTCCCCTCAGCTAGTTTCGTATCAATTTAGGTGCAAATATAGTGTTTTTTTAACTTTAAAAAAAACCTTTATTTTTATGAATTTTTTTTGTAAATTAATATTTTAATAAAACACAGTAAAAATCAATTTATGAAACGCATATTAGTACCAACCGATTTTTCTGAACAGGCAGAAAATGCTTTGAAAGTAGCTGCTCAACTGGCAAAGAAAAATGAAAGTGAAATTTATGTGCTAAATTCACTTGAACTCCCAACACACCTATCTTCTTCTGGAGCTAATGGTGCAATGCCTGAATCTCTTTTTTTTATAAAGCTAGCAGAAAAATATTTTGAAGAGTTACTCGAAAAACCTTATTTGGAGGGACTTTTAATACATGAAGCAATCATTGGTCATGGGGAAGTTTACAAAGATGTAAATGAAGTTGTGAAAGAAAAAAACATCGATCTTGTTATCATGGGTTCACAAGGAACTAATGGATTTATGGAACTGTTTATAGGAAGTAATACCGAAAAAGTAGTTCGCACTTCTGAAATTCCTGTACTCGTTATTAAAAACAACCATGAAGATTTTAAAGCTGATAATTTTGTATATGCAACTGATTTTTCAGAGGAGTGTAAAATTCCCTTCAACCAAGCAAAGAAATTTGCCGAAGAAACCAATACTCATATAAATTTACTTTATATAAACACTCCAAGTGAATTTAAAACAACAAAACAAATTAATACTAAAATAAGAACCTTTATAAGAGAAATGGATGATTCAAATTTTAGTGTTCATATTTATAATGATATCTCTATCGAAAAGGGGATTTTAAATTTTGCATCCGAAACGAATGCGAATCTGATTGGTATGGGGACACACGGCAGAAGAGGACTAGCTCATTTCTTTAATGGGAGTGTAAGTGAAGACCTTGTAAATCACGCTAACATGCCTGTTATGACATTTAAAATTTAATATGATTATAGGAAATAAAAAAAACCTAATTCGTATGAATTAGGTTTTGATGTGATGTTTGTTGGCCCACTAGGGCTCGAACCTAGACTCTTCTATACCAAAAACAGACGTGTTGCCAGTTACACCATGGGCCAATACCTTAATGCGGATGCAAATTTAATACAAACTTTGGCTTGCACAAATATTTTTTTAATAAATATTATATTTTTAGTATAAAATATATGAAGGTATTAATACGTTAACTTTTTTTTACTGAGCTTTTATTTTATTAGTAAATTCGCTGCAAATAAAAATTATAATTTATGGATTCCTTCAATTTTAAAAAATGGAACAATGTTTTAGGATGGTTTGTATTTACGATAGCACTTTCAACGTACTGGTTAACTGTCGAGCCAACAGCAAGTTTTTGGGATGCAGGTGAATATATTACCACCTCTAGTAATTTAGAGGTTGGACACCCTCCTGGAGCACCATTATATCAAATTTTAGGAGCATTTTTCTCAATTTTTGCATTAGAAGCTACAAATATTGCCCTAACCATAAATTTAATGTCAGTTTTTGCAAGCGCTTTTACCATACTATTTATGTTTTGGTCACTAACCATGTTATTAACTACTATTGTTTCTAGAAAAATTGAGTTAAAAAAACAAAATTATCATGCAATTTTGGGCAGTGCAGCAATAGGGTCTCTGGCATTTGCATTTTCAGATAGCTTTTGGTTCAATGCTGTAGAAGCAGAGGTATATGCGATGGCAACCTTTATTATGTCTGTTTTATTCTATTTGGCTTTGCGATGGGAAAGAGATATGAATACGCCAAGAGGAGATAGATGGGTCATTTTAATCGCTTTCGTAATTGGTTTATCTTTTGGTGTTCACTTTATGGGACTTCTTACAATTCCAGCTATGGGAATGCTGTATTTCTTTAAAAATTATAAATCGGTAACCCTAAAAAATTTCCTAATAGCCAATATTGTTATGGTAGCTATTTTACTATTTATATTTAAGTTACTACTCCCCATGACGCTTAAATTTTTTAGTGCATCAGAAATATTTTTTGTAAATAGTATTGGACTTCCTTTTAATTCAGGAACTATTATAGCAGGTTTCCTTTTCACAGGTTTGTTTTATTATTTATTAAGGTTTACAAGAGAAAAAGAATATGTAAAACTTAACACCTTACTATTAGCTATACTTTTTATATTTATTGGGTTTTCTAGCTGGATAATGCTCCCCGTTAGAGCCAATGCTGGAACTATGATTAACGAGAACAATCCAAATAATGCAAGAGAATTATTAGCCTATTACAACAGAGAGCAATACCCTGAAACACATCTTTTTTATGGCCCCCTATTTACGGAAAAATATGTAGGCTTAGATCCAAAAAAACCTTATAAAGATGATAAACCTAAATTTGAAAAAGATGAAGAAAATGGCAAGTATATAATCGTTAATGATTTTGTAAATGCTTCACAAAATACCGACGATGCTCAAAAAGGTTTGTTTCCAAGAATGTGGAGTATGGAACATGCAACAAATTATATGCAATTTACCGATGGGCTTGAATTTACTATAAAGAGAGAATACCTAGGAGAATCCAGATTAATCGATATTGTAAAAGATTTTAATCAGGACATCAGGTCTGGTAATGTTGGTGTTGAGGATTTAGATAATTTTTTAAAAGATTTTGGGCCTTTTTTAGATATCCAAAAACCTACATTCCTACAAAATATTGCTTATATGTTTGAATATCAATTTGGATACATGTATTGGAGATATTTTATGTGGAATTTTAGTGGAAGACAAGACGATAAACAAGGGGAATACACTGATTTACATGGAAATTGGCTTACAGGAATAAATTTTATTGATGATGCTAGATTAGGCCCACAAGAATTTATAGCAAGTGACTCGAAAAACAATAAAGCTAGAAATACCTATTTTATGTTACCTCTTTTACTAGGAATTATTGGAATTTTATTTCATTACAAAAATGATCCTAAAAACTTTTGGGTACTTTTAATATTCTTTCTTTTTACAGGTATTGCTTTAAAAATTTATTTAAATGAAAGACCTTTTGAACCAAGAGAACGAGACTATGCTTTAGTTGGATCTTTTTATGTTTTTGCAATGTGGATTGGCTTTGGAGTATACGCTTTGTTTGAAATAGTCAAAGAAAAAATAAAACCAAAATTAGCGGTTCCAATTGTTTTGGCTTCAACTGCATTGGCAGTTCCTGTTTTAATGGGGTCACAAAACTGGGACGATCACGATCGATCGAATAGATACACTGCACAATCTATGGCAAAAATGTATTTAGATTCCTGTGATGAAAATGCAATTATATTTACCATCGGTGATAATGACACCTTTGCATTATGGTATGCCCAGGGGATTGAGGGATACCGGCAAGATGTTCGAATTGTTAATACAAGTCTTTTTCAGACCGATTGGTACATTGACGATATGAAAAAGAAAGCTTTTGATAGCGATCCGATTCCCTCTCAACTTAGCCATGATAAATACAAGTATGGCTCGAGAGACTTTCTGTTCTTTCAAAAAACAAGAAAAGATACTATTAATATTAAAGATTGGATGGATTTTGTTGCCAATGACAGTAAAAAAACACAAGTAGAATTGGAAAGCAGACAGTGGGTTAACACTTTTCCAACGAAAGTGATTAAAATTCCTGTGGATAAAGAAGCTGTTTTGCAAAACGGAATTGTTGATCCTAAAGATGCTGATAAAATAGTTCCCAACATATTTATAACTTTAAAAGGAGATGTTATTTATAAAAACAGACTCTTAATGTTAGATGTAATTGCAAATAATAATTGGGAGCGTCCTATCTATTTTAGTGGAGGTGCTTTTGGAGACGACGATTATATTTGGATGAAAGAATTTTTACAACTAGAAGGCGTTTTATATAAACTAGTACCTATTCGAACTCCTTTAGATAAAAATAATCCCTATGAAATGGGACGAATAGATGGAGATAAAATGTACAACATCGTTATGAATTGGAAATGGGGAAATAGTGGTGATTCAGCTATTTATCATGATGTGGAAACAAGAAGAAATGGAATAACTTACAGAAGCACGCTCTCAAGATTAGCAAATGTGTTGATTGAAGAAGGTCAAAATGATAAAGCAGAAAACGTACTAGATTTGGCTATGGAAAAAATGCCTGTAGATTATTTTGAGTTTTATTCCCTGCTAGAGCCTTTTATCCTGTATTACTATCAAATAAATAAAGTTGAAAAAGCACGAGCAGTATACCAATCTGTTGTTAGACATTATCAAGAACACCTGTTCTTCTACAGCAAACTAAGCTACAATAAACAAGAGGCTATTGGAGATGAAATATTTAGCGATTTAGGGCGCTACAGAGGATTATTAGACGTCTTGGCTTCTTTTGACAATCAAGAGTATACCGTTGTTGAAGCTGAAAAATTTAATGAGTATCTTCAAAAATTCAATTTTTCAGATAACCAAAATGACTTATTGGAAGTGGAGGAAGAAATTTTTGATGACGGTTTACAAGACTCTTTAGATTAATAACAACTTTTATTAACGCTTGCCGGACTCCAAAATGAATAATATATAATGTATTATTCTAGAAAATTTATCTAAACATATTCATTAACAAGACCAATTAACGTATTAGCGTCTTGTTCTCCGCTTTGGCGCCATTTCATTTCGCCTTGCTTGTAAATCATTAGAGTTGGTAATCCTTTAACACGTAGTGCTTTGGATAATTCTTCATTTTTTTCGACGTCAATTTTTATAACTCTAGCCTTATCGCCTAAAGCAGCTGCAACATCTCTTAATACGGGATGCATTTCTTTAGATGCTTCGTCCCAGTCTGTATAAAAATCAAATAATACAGGTACTTGGGTTTCAATTAATTCTCCAAATTTTGACATAATTTCTTAGTATTGGTAAAAAACTGTTCTGCAAATATAGTGTTTTCAGGGAATTATGCATTAGAGCCCTTTTTTTTGAGCTTTATCACAGTAATCTCTGGCCAGATTCCTACCCGACCCGGATAGCCTAAAAACCCAAATCCACGATTTACATTTATAAATCTTCCTTTTTCTTCATAAATACCCGCCCAGTTCTCGTACCTATATTTAACAGGACTCCATTTTATCCAACCTGGTATTTCGATACCAAACTGCATTCCATGAGTATGTCCACTTAAAGTTAATTGAAAATTACGGTCGTCATTTTTAACTCTGGACTTCCAATGCGAAGGATCATGACTCAATAAGACTTTAAAATCGCTATTATTAATGTTTTTACAAGCTGCGTCTAAATCTCCTGCTTGTTTGAAGCCATTTTCACCCCAGTTTTCTACTCCAACGATTGCAATTTTTTGATTTTTTCTATTGATATAAAAATTCTCATTCAACAACAAATTCCAACCCATTTCAGACTGAATTTTTTTAAGCTTATTTAAGTTTTTTAATTTTTCTTCTTCACTGTTCCAACGAATATAATCTCCATAATCATGATTTCCTAAAACAGAAAAAACACCTTCTTTCGCACTTAAATTAGAAAATAACTCTTTCCAATCATCCATTTCATCAGCAACGTTATTAACTAAATCTCCAGTAAAGAATATAGCATCACTATCTTGTTGGTTTATTAAGTCTACAGCATAAGAAATTTTGTTTTTATTGTCAAAACTACCACTATGAATATCACTTATTTGTGTCATCGTAAAACCGTCAAATGCCTCCGGCAAGTCAGCAAACTCCAATTCATATTTTAATACTTTAAAGTTATATTTCCCTTTAATCATACCATATAATAAAGTGGAAAAAGGTATTGCTGCAACTCCTAAAGCAAGTGTGCTTAAAAATTTTCTTCTGGATGGGATATAAAAATTTTGCTCATTTGTAAAAATTTTAAAATACAATCCTGATATGAGTCGTGTTATATCCTCTCCTAACATAAAAATAATCACTAGTAGTTTTGGAATAATTAATACCAAAAATAAACCGAACAAATAGCTTATTGGAGGTTGAGAGAAATGAGTTGAACTATTTGAATTCAATAAAAAATATAATGAAACGATGATCACTAAAGAGACTAATAAATAAACCCCTGTTATCCAGAAATTTTTTGTGAGAGTTCTAATTGCTTGTAAGGCATATAAATCAATTAGGGTGTAAATTATAATAAAAAAAAACCAGCGCATTGAACGAATAATTATTTTTTAAATATAATGTGTTTCACATAACATTTATAAAATTTAGCCAATCTTTAACTTATTGGATAAAAATTAAGAAAAGATTTAATGAACCAATAGTAGATTTTTTTTCTGCTAGGTGAGATTTATCTCAAAAATATTATTGATTTCTCCCATTTTTGAAGTTTCATAAACAGATGTTAGTTTTAAGTTGTTTAATGATGCTATCGAAGTAATGGTTTCGATTTGACAATCTTCTGAGAGAATCATATTTACCTGATTGTGGTTGGTTATGAAGTTGGGTAATTGATTAAATAGATTTTTAAAATATTCGAATTCTTCACCACAAAACCAAGCTTTTTCTTTTATGTTTTTTGCTTTTTTAGGGTAATATGGCGGGTTGATTATAATTAAATCGAAGGATTTATTTTTTAAGTTTTTAAATAAATCGGAATCAATGACGTCTACTTTAAGTTGATTTTCAAAAGAGGCTTTTTTCAAATAATCTAATGCGATATTATTAATATCTGTTGCGGTAACAAAGGCTCCTTTTTTACTAGCTAAAAGTGAAATAATTCCAGAACCACAACCCAACTCCAAAAAAGCTTTATTTTTTAAATCTAATTCAACTATATAATCTAGTAATATTTTGGTGCTTAAGGTTAGATGAGGAGGAAACACCTCTGGATGCACCAAAACTTCAATATCCTGATAGTTGTATTTTCGTGGTTTTCTATAATAGTAAGTTAAACCGGTTTTTAAAAATGGCTGTATAATACGTTTTATAATGTTTCTTAACTTTGACATTATTCAGAGTAAAAGCCTTGAGTTTCAGGTTGACGATATTTCCAAATTTTATGTAAGAATTTTATTTCATAAGGATATTTATAAAAACCCGTTATATATCGAATCTTAGAAACACCCCTTAACAAACTCCTCTTAAATCCTTTAATTCTAAAATCGGTAGCAGTTGGATAATAGCCATTTAAAACTGTTTCAAAATTCATAATTCGATCTACCATTTTTGGAGTTAGCCAAGGTGTTAGTGGATTTTTTCTTAAATCAAAATTTTCCCAAGCTGGAGCTAACCAATCTTCAAGATTTTTGGGAAAACTAAAGCCCGCTTTTTGAATTTGTTCATACAACTCAGATCCCTCGGTAGCTACAGGACTATATAAGTAAATAATAATTTCAGCATCAGGGTTAATTTCTTTAATTTCTTTTATAAAAT
>ERZ1048686.1629-NODE-1629-length-16803-cov-5.212025_pt1 | contig 16803 bp, 18 predicted proteins | sample MGYA00383099_ERZ1048686 | MGnify/ENA primary metagenome ERZ1048686 (study PRJEB29581, sample SAMEA5548369) | metagenome | biome: marine; feature: coastal; material: water | depth 25 m | study: Short-term variability in the microbial, nano- and picoplankton... | reverse complement strand
ATAGTTTTCTTGTGTTGCTTTTTTTTAAAAACGAATTAAAATAATTTGAATGTGTAGTGTGAAATCTATCTGGAATTAATTTTTCAATAGGTTTATTTATCAATTCGTTTTTTTTGTATCCAAATATTTTCTCAATAGAAGAGTTTGCCGCTGATACTATGCGTTTTTCATCAACCACAATTACACCCTCAGGAATTGCCTCAAAAAGGATGTCAAAAATATTTGGATTTTTATGAAACATAAATAAGGGACTTTAATATTTCGATATCTAAATTTCGGAAAAAAAAAGTTAAAAACTTTATGTTTAGTGATTTAATTTAAAAAAAATAAGATTATTTCTGATAATTATCATTCAAACTATTACAGATAAATGTTATTTTTAATACTAGGTTTATATGATAGGTAATTAAAATAAAAAACTTTGATAAATGTTTACCTTTAAAAATTTTAACATTGCCGATTGGTTTTCGTTTTATAGAATTGCTGCAGCGCCATTTTTATTGATATTATTATGGTTTGATGAGCGAAGCATTTTTACATGGTTTTTATTAATTAGCTATAGTACCGATATGATTGACGGATTTTTGGCTCGAAGGCTAAAAATATCAAGTCCAAGAGGTTCACAATTAGATTCTTTTGGAGATCAAATTACTTTTGTGATTGGTTTGTTAGGTGTTATGAGGTTTGATTTTGATTTTATTGAAAAAAATTATGTACTAATTTTCATTGCATTTACACCATACCTTATACAAATGTTTATAGCATTTGTGAAATACGGGAAAGCCACTGCATTTCATACTTATTTAGCTAAATTATCAGCAATTATTCAAAGTGTGTTTATACTTTGGTTATTGTTTTTTGAGCCTGTTACCTGGTTGTTTTATGTAATGATTGGATTGGGCTTATTGGAAACATTTGAAGAAGTAACACTTATTTTTATGTTTGATGATTGGGTTTCAGGTGTAAAAGGAATTTATTGGGCGTTAAAAGATAAGCGTAGAAATAAAACTTAATTAAATATAAAGTAAAGTCATATTGATAATGCGAAAGTTGCCATTTAGAGCAATAATTTACCTTTGTTTCGCAATTTTAATTGTTGATGCAATGGCTTTTTATTGGTTAAAGTCCATGTCCCGATTGGTTGTATTGCCTAATTTAGAAATTACAATATATATATTGTTTTGGGTTTTTACTGCAGGATTAATAGCATCAATTATTTTATTAAAAACTAGATTAGATACACTTCATCCATATCGAAAACAACTTTTAATATCATCATTGTATGGGCTTTCAATTGCTTCATTTGTACCTAAGTTTATTTTTGTTATTGTAATAAGCATTCTTTATTTTGCGAATTACCTGTTATCAGAAGCAGAATCATTGATAATTGTACCTGTTGTTGGGTTATTGTCTGGTTTTTTACCCTTTGCAGTAATACTATACGGAATTTTTAGAACAGTGTATTTGTTTAAAATACATAGGTTGAAGGTTGAAATTGACACTCTTTCTGAAAATTTTGAAAAACTTAGAATTGTTCATATTTCCGATCTACATTTAGGTAGTTTTAACTTTCGCTATCATATTTTAGAAAGAGCCGTAGGTTTGATAAATGATTTAAAACCTGATTTTATTTTTTTTACGGGCGATTTGGTAAATAACTATGCATGGGAATTAAAAGGTTGGCATAAGGTGCTAAAAAAATTAAAAGCTAACATTGGTAAATACGCAGTATTAGGAAATCATGATTATGGAGATTATAGTGAATGGAATTCAGTAAAATCCAAGCAATCTAATTTTGAACTGATTAAATATTTTTATAAAAAAATTGATTTTAAACTCTTATTAAATGAATCAGATATTATTAAGATTAGGAATGAAGAAATAGCGGTTGTAGGAGTCGAGAATTGGGGAAATCCACCATTCAAGCAATTAGGTGATTTGCATAAATCTTTAAAAAATGTAGCTCATATTCCTTTTAAAATATTATTATCACACGATCCATCACACTGGAATGAGGAGGTTGTTGAAAAAACCAATATTTCACTTACATTATCAGGGCACACTCACGGTATGCAGGCAGGAATAAATTACAAAGATAAAAAATGGAGCCCTATTAAATATAAATACCAGCATTGGGCAGGCTTGTATAAAAAGGGGTTACAGTATTTGTATGTTACCCGTGGTTTAGGTTGGCTAGGATTTCCGGGAAGGTTAGGAATGCGGCCAGAAATAACCTTTATTGAAATTAAAAAAACAGAGAAGTAATAGTACAATTTTTTTTTAAAAACCAACCTTCTTTTTAATTGTTGGTACTTCCCAATCAATCATTTCTTTTAAAAAATCAGCAACCTTTGCAATAATCAGTTTTTCGGTGATTTCTTGGGGTGTGTAAATCCCAATTTCAGATTCATTTTCAGTTACATGTTGAACAAATGGATATAAAGTAAAAATATTCACATTTCCACTGTAGGATTGTGAAAAAACCAACGCGCCTCCCTGAATGAATTGATAGGTTGGAAGTAGATTGGTTTTTTTTATTAAATCTATTGGAAAGGACTCAAAAGTAATATTTACAGCTTCATTGGTATTAATCCAGCTAAGTTCTTGAACACGCCAGCCAATATTGTACTGCTTAACAATGTCATTTAAGGTTTTAAGCAATAGATTGCGAGTTTTCGTTTCCCAAAGTATCTTTTTTTCAACTACTGTTTTAATAGATGCTTTGTAATCATTTACACATTCTTCTAAATGTTCAATTTTCATCTGATTCAATTTTACAAGTTCTGACTTCTTAATGATTTCGAAGTGTTAACGAAACGTTTTGCTAGCCATTTTTTTTCTTTTTATCCTGTTATCTCGATGGTATTTATTTAAATCATCTTTAAAGTAATTATGAATTCGTACCTTTTTGCTTCTTCGCAGGTTTACGCCATTATATCGTTTTGGTAAAACGGTTGCTGACATCCAAATGTTATTGTCAAAATATCGATAAGTTCTAAATGAAAAATCATAGTAGAATTCATAATCAGGAAAATAAATGTATCTTACAGTTTGTATTCTGTTTGGGTAAAACCAAGGTGGAGGTGGTATGCCCAATCTTGATGAAAAAACAACAGGACCGCAACTTTCAAGAGTAAAAATACTTGCTATAAAAATGGTAAGTGTTAAAAATAATGCTTTTTTCACAATTTAAATTTTTTGTATTTACAATTTAAAAAGAAGTAAAATTTGTTGAAATGATATCTATCAATTTTTATGTTTGAAATTGCAACGAAATTATTTTTTCTTTTTCGCTTCTTTTGCTTTTTTTCTTTCTAATTTTTTGAAATATCCTCTAAATAAAAAGTTATGTTTTAGTGCTTCTAAATTTTCATTTAGTTTTACACTTCCAACTTTTATGTTTTTCATGGTTTTATCAATATTTTCAACAAGAGAACTGTCGTTAAGCATATAATTTATAGCTCCATCGCCACTATTAACGGTTAAAATTACGTTGTTTATGTTTGAAATTACGGAATCAATTCCTAAGCTTGTTCTTTCTAAATTAGTAATTATTGATTTCATTTGAGTTGCCGAAATAGAGTCACTTAATATTACTGCGGCAAGGCTTTCTTCATAATTAATAGCCTTTATTATTTTGTTAAATGCTATCAATGAATTGGTTGCACTTTTACTTGCCGTATTTAAGTTTGCACTTGTTTTTTTTAGATTTTTAGCCATTTCAGGGTCGTTAATTAACATGCCCAAAGTACCTTTGCTTGTTTGAATTGCTGTGGTTATTTTTAGTAAATCAGAAGTTAGTAGTGAAATGTTATCATTGGTTGTGTTAAGAGTTTCTAACATGTCATTTGTTGAAATTTTGCTATATGATTTAATCGTGTCTCCAGATTCAATATATGTTGTGAAATTTTCTTTACCAGGAGCAATATTTATTACCATGCTTCCAACCAAACCATCTGAACTAATGCCGGCAACTGCATTTTTTTTTAGGTGCTTCAAAAATTTGTTTTCAATTACCATATCAACACAAATTGTGGTGTCGTTAATCATAGTAATATGTTTAACAGTACCTACGTTAATACCTGAAAAACGCACATTATTTCCTAATATTAAGCCATTAACATTGTTAAATACTGCACTTATTTTAAAATTCTTACGAAATAAATTTTGTCTGTTTCCAATAAAATAAAGGGCAATAATTAAAACTAGTGTACTAATAACAACAAATACTCCCAGATTAATTTTTTGTGAATGTGATTTTTCCATAGTAATAGTTATTTAAAAAATGCCTTAATTTTTTCATCTGTAGCTGAAGCCAGTTCTTTAAATGTGCCTTCGGCATAATTAACGCCATCAATTAATAAAATCATTCTGTTTGAAATTACCCTTGCGCAGTCAATATCATGTGTAATAATAAGTGATGATGTTTTGTATTTTTGCTGAATATCTTTCATTAGCAATATAATTTCTTTGGCTGTTATTGGATCTAAACCCGTTGTTGGTTCATCGTAAATAATAATTTTTGGTTTCATTATCAATGCTCTGGCTAAGGCAACTCTTCTTTTCATACCTCCTGATAGCTCTTCGGGCATTAAATTAACTGCTTCTTTAAGTCCAACACTATCTAATGTTTCTAATACTAACGAGTCGTTTTCTTTGAATTTATTTTCATGCTTTCGTAGCGGAAACTTCAAATTTTCACCAACAGTCATGGAATCGTATAATGCGCTTCCTTGAAATAAAAAACCAATTTCGGTTCTTAATGTATTAAGTTCTTGCTGTGTTAATTTTTTAATGTCTTTTCCTGTAATTTCAATAGTTCCGTTATCAGGATCCATTAATCCAACCAGACATTTTATCATCACCGATTTTCCTGAACCCGATTTTCCCATAATCACTAAGTTTTCTCCCTCAAACAATTCCATTGAAAATCCGTTGAGCACGCGATTTTCCCCAAAACTTTTTTTAAGGTCTTTAATTTTTAAAACTGGCGCTATGTTTTGTGTGTTTTTCATTGTTAAATTTCAAAAAATATATCGGAGATAAAAACGGTTATAAAATCTATTATAAACAATAACATGGAAGAATAAACAACTGCCGAGTTAGAGGCTTCACCAACGCCAACTGTTCCTTTTTTACAATGGTAACCTTTAAAGCAACCAACTAATCCAATAGCAAAACCAAAAAGAAACGACTTTACCGTTGCAGGAATAATATCTGAAAATTTTAAGGCATTAATAACTTTATTAAAATACAACAAAAATGAAACATCGCCTTTTAAATTTTCAATGAGCGCTGAACCAAATAAGGCAATAATATCGCCAAAAATAATAAGTAGTGGCAGCATTAAAGTTGCTGCCATAATACGCGTTACTACCAAATATTTAAATGGGTTAGTTCCTGAAACTTCCATGGCGTCAATTTGTTCGGTTACTCGCATAGAGCCTAATTCAGCACCTATTCCAGAGCTTATTTTACCCGCACAAATAAGTGCTATAATAACCGGTCCAATTTCTCTAACTATTGAAATACTAACCATAGATGGCATCCACGATTCTGCTCCAAACTCCATAAGTGTTGGTCTAGATTGTAATGTAAATACCAGCCCTAAAATAAAACCTGTGATTCCAACAAGTAGCAATGAACGGTTTCCCATATTGTAGCATTGCCGCAACAGCTCTTTAAATTCAAAGGGTTTAGAAAGCGATTCTCTAAAATAACGTATCGCAAAATAGGCGAGTTCACCAATTTCAATTAAAAAAGATTGAATGTTTAGTATTATTTTAAGCGAAATTGCCATAAAAAGTAATTTTAATCGAGGTTCACTACTCAAATTTAGAATTGTTAAACTGTGATAAAAATGATATATATCAATTTAAATGCCTTAAAAAGCTATCGAGTCTTATTTATATTATTTTGTTTTTAGTAGTATTGTTGATAACTTAAATAGCGTATTACGAGGTAACCAAATATTTCATTTTATAATAAACCCAAAAACTTTGAGAAACATTTACCTTATGATAATGGTGTTTGGGAAGCTGATGTTTGATTACTTAATACCATAATCTAATTAGAATAAAAATTGCTGTTAGGTAGTATTTAAATGCTAAAGGAAGTAAATAGTGATGTTTAAAAAAAAGGGGAGAATTTGCTTGCAAATTCTCCCCTTTTTTTAATGCTTAAGTTTATAGGAAATTTCCTTTCTCGTCACATTTAACTCTTATTTTTTCATCACCATTTCTCAATTTTATTTTATATTTTTTAGTAATACCTTTTTTATCATGATAATTAACTAAATAAGTATCTTTATCAAAAATCCATTTAGGGTATCTTTTTGCAACAGCTTCCGTAACTTCTCTTGGAAGGATAACATTTTTAAATCTTTCAATAGTTCTTAAAATAGTTCCGTCTTTGTCATATGCAGCTAAAATTTTCCCTTCAGGAATGTAAAATGAAACAACATAAGAGTCATATTCATCGTTATAAAATTCTGAATTTTTCAAATCAAAATTGGCAACTTTATGTTCTAATAATGTTACAGGAACAGAAACGTTTTCAATACCTGTTTTATTCAGGTACTTATAGTTAGTGGCACTAATGACAACTTCAGATAACTTTTCCACTTTAGTAACCTGAGCATACGATTGGATGGTTAAACCAAGAATAACTAAACCAAATAGTAGTTTTTTCATAATGTGTAATATTAATTAATATATGTGTTCTAATTTTTAGTAATCTGAAATTAAACTACTTACGGTTTATTAACAATGAGGGAAATCAATTAATTAAATGAGAAATATTAGTTTTACATTTGATTTTTTATGTGAAGAAGTGAAAATAGTTGTCAATATTTATTGCAATCAAAAAGACCTTTCAAATTTTGAAAGGTCTTTTTTTAAGTTAAGGAGGTGTTTTTGTTTCAAACTACTAAATGTAATTTTTTAAAAATTCTTGAAGAGACATTGGTTTCAGCTTCTTTGCTTTATAATGTGCTACATAAGTTTTGTAGTTTTTTAACGCAAATTCCTCAGTTTTTTTTGAGGTGTTAATTTCGTCAAGGGACATAACTATGTTTAAATTAAAATTGGGGTTAAATTATTCTAGTGTTCTGGGGCACAACGTTTCTAGAGTTGTAAATATAAAAATAATTGGAGTAAAATCAAAAGAAAATAGCAAAAAATTCACAAAAACAATCCATTTGTCTATTAAAATAATCCATTTATAATATAAAACTGACAATTAAGATCTGAAAATTTAGCTAAACTTTAATTGAATACTGAATTTTTAACTTTAAATAGTTAATTTCGCATAACAGCTTTAAACTTATAGCGTAAAATATTTTTTTTTGATTGGAGTAAGAAATTAAATTAAAGTTGTTTTTTAATTAAAAAATAGTGGAGTAAATAGTATATCTTTAATAAGTTAGTTGAAAAGAAGGTATTGATATTGATTGGATTGTTTTTAATAAATTAAGAAGTACTATATAAAAAATATGAAAGGTATTATTTTAGCTGGCGGTTCAGGAACAAGGTTATATCCAATTACTAAGGGGACTTCAAAGCAGTTGCTGGCGGTTTACGATAAACCTATGATTTTTTATCCCTTATCGGTCTTGATGATAGCCGGAATACGAGAAGTATTAATCATATCAACACCTGAAGATTTACCTAATTTTAAAAAATTATTTGGTGACGGCTCTGAAATTGGGATGCAGTTTTCTTACAAGGAACAACCATCACCTGATGGTTTAGCGCAGGCATTTATTATTGGTGAAGATTTTATTGGAAATGATGATGTATGTTTAATTTTAGGTGATAATATTTTTTATGGTGCAGGATTTGAAAATAAATTACAGTCGGCAGTTGAAAGACTTTCTAATCAAAAGAAAGCTTCAGTTTTTGGCTATTATGTTCAGGATCCTCAACGTTACGGAGTGGCAGAATTTGATGAAAATAAAAATGTTGTTGGTATCGAAGAAAAACCTAAAATACCAAAAAGTAATTATGCAGTAGTTGGGTTGTATTTTTATCCGAACAATGTTATTGAAATTGCAAAAAATACACCGGTCAGCAATCGAGGAGAGTTAGAAATTACTTCTATAAATCAAGCCTATTTAAATCAGAAAAATTTAAAAATGGATGTTTTGGGAAGAGGGTATGCCTGGTTAGATACAGGAACGCAGGATTCTTTACTAGAAGCTTCAAACTTTATTCAAACTATTGAAAAAAGACAAGGATTGAAAGTTGCCTGTATTGAAGAAATTGCTTTTGAAAAGGGGTATATTTCAAAAGAAGAATTGTTGAAACTGGCTGAAAATTATAAATTTAATGAATATGGCAACTATTTATACCATATAGCAAATTCAAAATAAATTGGATTTTATAAAAACTGAAATACCCGAAATAATACTATGTAAGCCCACTGTTTTTGGAGATGACAGAGGTTATTTTTTTGAAACATTTAAGCAAGATGCTTTCGAGAATTTTATAGGTACTAAAATTAATTTTTGTCAGGATAATGAAGCAAAATCTTTTAAAGGGGTTTTACGAGGGTTACATTATCAGTTACCTCCGTTTGCACAAGCTAAATTGGTGAGGGTTATTAAAGGGAAGGTATTGGATGTTGTAGTTGATATTAGAAAAAAATCTCCCACTTTTGGAAAATCCCTTTCAATTGAATTGAGTGAAGAAAACAAACTTCAATTATTCATCCCAAAAGGATTTGCACATGGGTATATTACTTTAGAAAATGATACCATTTTTTCATATAAAGTAGATAATAGTTATTCTCAGGAAAGGGAACGTGGAATTATTTACAACGATACAAGGTTGAATATTGATTGGAAATTACCATTGTCAGATTTGATTATTTCAGAGAAAGATAAAAAACAACCACTATTTTTAGAGGCAGATTTGTTCGAATAAAACCAAGTAATAGATGAAGAAAGTTTTAGTTACTGGAGCACACGGATTATTAGGACAATCCATAAAGTCATACCAAAATCAATTTTTAAACTATCATTTTTTCTTTGCAGAAAAGGATAAATTAGATATTACTTCGAAAGAAAAAATTAAAGATTTTGTTGTTGAATATAGCATTGATATTATTATAAATTGTGCGGCTTACACCAATGTTGATGGGGCGGAACTGGCATCTAAAAAAGCCGATGAATTGAATTTTCAGGCAGTTAAAAATTTAGCCGAAGTTGCTAAGTCACATGAGGTGAGTTTGGTGCATATTTCAACCGATTATGTGTTTGATGGAAATTCAAAAGTACCTTATTTGGAAACCGATGATCTGAACCCTCAAAATGTATATGGCGTAACAAAATTAAAGGGTGAAAACATTTTGAAAAAAATAAACCCAAACAATTCAATCATCATAAGAACCGCTTGGTTATATGGAGAATATGGGAATAATTTTGTAAAAACAATGCTAAAATTGTTCAGTGAAAGAGATTGTATTTCGGTTGTTTCAGATCAAATAGGTACTCCAACGTATGCCATGGATTTGGCAAATACTATTTTACAAATAGCGTCAAATATTAATTGTAAAAATGTGGAAGTATATCATTACACAAATAGTGGGTTTTGCAGTTGGTATGACTTTGCAAAAGAAATTTTGATGCTAACAAAGCATAAATGTGCGATAAAACCAGTTACATCAATTAATTATCCAACAGAAGCCAGGCGTCCTAAATTTAGTTTGTTAAACACTGAAAAAATACAGTATGAATTTAATATTGAGATTCCTAATTGGAAAGATTCATTGAATAAGTGTGTTGGAGCGTTGGAGAAGAGTGAAGAGTGAGAAGTGAATTTCTGTCATTTCTACCAGAGTGAAACTCAAAAAACGCTTGATAGTTTATCACAGGTCAAGAAGATAAAAGTTAATCAATTAAAAAAATAAAAATCATGGAAAATAAATCAATATTAATTACAGGAGGTGCAGGGTTCATCGGTTCAAATCTGCTGGATTATATGGTGAAAAAATATCCAAAATATAAATTTGTGTGTTTAGATTTGTTGACTTATGCCGGTAATATTCATAATTTAGATGGTATTAGAAACTTGAAAAATTTCACTTTTGTGGAAGGAGATATTTGTGATAGAAGCTTGGTAGAACGTATTTTTCAATTTTATAGAATAAACGGAGTTATTCATTTAGCGGCAGAATCTCATGTTGATAATTCTATCGATGGACCTGAAGTTTTTATTGATACCAACATAAAAGGAACATTTACCTTATTAGATGTGGCGTATAGCTATTGGATGGAGGCGCCCTTTACATATAAAGGACATTACCGTCATGCTGAACTTGATTCAGCATCTCAAGAAACAGGGATGGAATTTCCACGATTTTTACATGTTTCAACCGATGAAGTGTACGGAACATTAGGAAAAACAGGTCTGTTTACTGAAAAAACACCCTATGCGCCTAATTCACCATATAGTGCTTCAAAAGCAAGTAGCGACATGATTGTACGCAGTTATCATCATACTTATGGAATGAATACTGTAATAACTAATTGTTCAAATAACTACGGGCCTTTTCAAAATGATGAAAAGCTAATTCCAACAGTTATAAGAAAAGCCTTAAAAGGAGAGGAAATTCCAATTTATGGTGATGGTAGTAATATAAGAGACTGGCTTTTTGTGACCGATCATTGTAACGGAATAGATGTAGCGTATCACAAAGGAAAGTCGGGTGAAGTTTACAATATTGGAGGTGATAATGAACGCAATAATAACTATATTGCAAACGTTATTTGTGAGTTGCTGGACACTCGTTTTAAAAAAGGAAAATCAGATAGTTTTAAAAATCAAATAAAATACGTTAAAGATAGAGCAGGTCACGATTTTAGATACGCCATTGACGCAACAAAAATTAAAAAAGAATTGGGATGGAAGCCTGTTGAAAATTTTGAAACGGGTATACTCAAAACAGTAGATTGGTATATAGAAAAATATAGTGAGAAGTGAGAAGTCTTTATCAAGTAGAAAATAAATGAATAAAGGAATAAAAATAGCAATTATAGGTTTGGGTTATGTAGGGCTACCTTTGGCCAGATTGTTTGCAACAAAATACCCGATAGTTGGGTATGATATTGATGTAAACCGAATCAATGATCTTAAAAAAGGAGTTGATACTACTTTAGAAGTTGAGAAAAATGAATTAGTAAAAGTGCTTGTTTCAAAAAATGACATGTCTCAAGGATTATTTCTTTCGTCTGAAATAGAAGCTATTGAAACTTGTAATTACTACGTGATTACTGTGCCAACACCTGTTGATAAAAAAAACAAACCTGATTTAGAGCCACTTATAAAAGCAAGTAACACAGTAAGTGAAGTGCTCAAATCTAATGACATTGTAATTTATGAGTCAACGGTATATCCTGGGGCTACTGAAGAAATTTGTGTTCCAATTTTAGAAAAACATTCAGGACTTAAATTTAACAGAGATTTTTTTGTAGGCTATTCTCCTGAAAGAATCAATCCGGGAGATAAAGAACATACTGTTGATAAGATATTAAAGGTAACTTCGGGTTCATCTATAGAAACTGGGAAAAAAGTAGATACATTATATGCTTCGGTGATAACTGCCGGAACACATTTGGCGCCTTCAATTAAAGTGGCTGAGGCAGCAAAAGTTATAGAGAACTCTCAGCGAGATATTAATATTGCTTTTGTAAATGAATTGGCGAAAATTTTCAATATTTTAGATATTGATACCAGTGCAGTGTTAAAAGCTGCTTCTACTAAATGGAATTTTTTAGGTTTTAAACCTGGTTTGGTTGGTGGACATTGTATAGGTGTTGATCCTTATTACTTAGCTCAAAAAGCTCAGGAAGTAGGTTATAATCCTGAAATTATTTTAGCAGGTAGAAGAATGAATGACAGTATGGGGAATTATGTTGCTTCAGAGGTTGTTAAGTTATTTGTAAAAAACAATATTGAGATAAATAATGCACGTGTACTGGTTTTGGGAATAACTTTTAAAGAAAATTGCCCTGATGTAAGAAATACAAAAGTTGTTGACGTTATTCATAATTTAATAGAATTTGGAACAGATGTTACGGTTTTTGATCCTTGGGCAAATCCAGAAGAAGTAATGCATGAATATGAGCTCAATATCATCAACCAATTACCAATAGCTACATACGATGGAATAGTTTTAGCTGTTTCGCATCAGGAATTTTTAGATATCGACCTTAAGAAATACCTGAATAAAAATGGGGTAATTTATGATGTTAAGGGTTTTTTGAAATGTGAGGTACATGGGAAGTTGTAGGTATACTAAGATTAAGACTAAGATGGTGAAGTTTGTGTTTTAGTTGTGAGCTTGAAACTCAATTAAGAATATCTTGTAAAAGAGAATTTGTAAGTTTAACGGATTTTGAGAATATTTTAGAGCAAATTATAAGTTTACAAAAAAGAATAAGTGGTTTAAGAAAAAGTATTTTAAGATAAGTCTTTGTTTTGGTCTTTATCACAGTAAAATAATATAGAATGAAAAATTTCGCATTAATAGGAGCAAGTGGTTATATAGCTCCACGACATATGAAAGCTATTAAAGAAACCAATAACAATTTGGTAGCTGCTTTAGATAAATTTGATAGTGTTGGAATTATAGATAGCTATTTTCCAAATGCCGATTTTTTTACTGAATTTGAACGTTTCGATCGTCATATTTCTAAATTAAGGTATGAGCAAAATATTCCTTTAGACTACGTAAGTATTTGCACGCCTAATTATTTACACGATGCGCATATACGCCTCGCTTTACGTCAACAAGCCGATGCAATTTGCGAAAAACCCTTAGTGCTAAATCCTTGGAATATGGATGCATTGGCAAAAATAGAACAGGAAACCGGCAAACGTATTTATAATATTTTACAGTTGCGTGTTCACCCAAGTATCATTGCTTTAAAAGAAAAAATAGATAAAGGGCCTAAAGATAAAATATACGATATTGATTTAACGTATTTAACTTCTAGGGGTCATTGGTATTACGCATCATGGAAGGGTGACGAATCAAAATCTGGAGGAATAGCAACCAATATTGGAGTCCATTTTTTTGATATGTTATCGTGGATTTTTGGAGGTTTAAAGCAAAATACCATCCACATAAATGCACACGACAGATCAGCCGGATACTTAGAATTTGAAAAAGCACGTGTTCGCTGGTTTTTATCAATTAATTACAATGTATTACCGGATAAAATTAAAGCCAAAGGACAACGTACCTATCGATCTATTACCATTGAAGGAGAGGAGCTTGAATTTAGCGGTGGTTTTACCGATTTGCATACAGTTTCTTATCAGCAAATATTAAAAGGAAAGGGTTATGGGTTGGAAGCACCACGACAAGCCATTGAAATTGTGCACCAAATTCGTCATGCCCAACCTATTGGCTTGAAAGGAGATTACCATCCTTTTGCAACAAAACCATTGGAAAAACACCCTTTTCAGAAGTAGTGATTGAAGAGTGATGAGTTAAAAATGAGTCGCTGTTATCTCAACCCTTAGTCTTTCAGATAGGGCAGACCAGCGTGAAGAGATCTGTTATATGTGATGAGTGATGAGTAAAAAGTGAACCGTCAGTTCGAGTGCCGAAGCAAAGCGGAGGTGTATCGAGAACTTGTTGTAATTGTAAGTAAGAAGGTAAGCAGTAAAAAGTAAAGAGCCTGCACTGAGCGCAGTCGAACCGTCATTTCGAGTGATTTTTCGAAATGAAATAAAGAAAAATTGTATCGAGAACAGATTAGAATAACAAAAAACCAAAGCCAGTGTCAAAGTTTTCGTCTAAGTCATAGTAAAAGCCTGCCCTAAGCTTTTGACGAAGGGTCGAAGGATTGCCAAAGTATTGTCGAAAACCTTTAGCCATTCAGTTTAGTTAACATAGCTTATTATAAAAAACTTACTTGTTTATACATCTCACTTATTACTTTATTTTTTGCTATGCTAATTATTCTTGTTGAAGTTAAATTTTTAAAAACTAATGAACTCAATAATTACATAATCATTTATCGGTCATAAACTGCTATTCATCGCAAGCAAATATCTAATCAGCTAATAATGAATAAGATTTATGATAAATGAAGGTTTTTTTGTAAATGTAAAAAATGCAAAAAGTTATTAATGTGAGATCCATAAAGGGTGAATTTTCGATGCAATTTCCAGTTGGTTTATTTGAAAAAAGTTAATAATTAGCTAATTACGGTAAAATGATACTATTATAGGCAGCATTGATTTTTATTTTTGAAAGGGTTATTTAATTACGTAAAAAAAAGCATATAAAATGAGCATCTTTAATAGTCCAATAACAGCTGAATTTAGTACAATGCAAATTACATTTTACAATTAAATTTAATAATATAGAAAAAGATGAAAATAGGAATCGCTTGTAGTACCTTCGATTTATTTCATGCAGGTCAGGTAAAAATATTAGAGGAAGCAAAATTACAATGCGATTATTTAATTTGGGGTTTACAAACTGATCCTACCATAGACAGGTCAGAAAAAAACCATCCAGTTCAATCAGTAGTTGAACGCTATATTCAATTACAAAGAAAAAATTAGAAATGAGAAATATTTTAATAACAGGAGGAGCTGGATTTATTGGTTCTCACGTAGTAAGGCTATTTGTAAATATATATCCAGAGTATCGTATTTTTAATCTGGATGTATTGACTTATGCAGGGAATTTAGAAAATCTAAAAGATGTTGAGACTAAAGAGAATTATACATTTTTGCACGGAGACATTACAGACGAAGTTTATATTAATGCTATTTTCTCGAAATATCAGTTTGATTCGGTGATTCATTTGGCAGCCGAATCCCATGTTGACCGATCTATAACAGATCCTTTGGCCTTTGCAAAAACAAATATTTTAGGAACAATGGTATTGTTAAATGCCTTTAAAAATTTATGGCAGAACAACTGGAAAGATAAACTCTTTTACCATGTAAGTACTGATGAGGTGTATGGTTCATTAGGCGAAAATGGTTTGTTTACTGAAACAACATCGTATGATCCTAATTCACCTTATTCGGCATCTAAAGCAAGTTCAGATCATTTTGTGAGAGCTTATGGGGAAACCTATGGAATGCCTTATGTTATAAGTAACTGCTCTAACAATTATGGAGCAAATCAGTTTCCTGAAAAATTAATCCCTTTATTTATCAATAATATCATCAATAATAAGTCATTACCAGTGTATGGTGATGGTAAATATACACGCGACTGGTTGTATGTGAATGACCATGCAAATGCCATTGATTTAGTTTTTCACCAAGGTGAAAATAATGAGACATACAATATTGGAGGTTTTAATGAATGGCAGAATATTGATTTGATTAAAGAATTGTGCTTTCAAATGGATGTTAAACTTGGTAGAGAAGAAGGAACTAGTGAACAATTAATTATCTATGTAAAAGACAGACCCGGGCATGACTTACGTTATGCTATTGATGCTTCAAAAATAAATAAAGAGTTGGGTTGGAAACCTTCGGTTACTTTTGAAGAAGGCTTATCTAAAACCATAGACTGGTATTTAGACAACGAGGAATGGATGCACCGAATTGTAAGTGGAGAATATGAGGAATATTATAACAAACAATATAGTATTTAACTAATGCATCAAATGTCATTCCTGCGAAGGTAGGAATCTTAATAAATAGACATAAAAAGCGATACACTTAGCAATGTCACCCTGAGCTTTTGACGAAGGGTTGAAGTGCTGTCGAAGTATTGACTAAGAATCTGTTGAATAGGAGTTAGAAGTAAAAAGTAAAGAGCCTGCACTGAGCGCAGTCGAAGTGTCAGTTCGAGTGGTTTTATGGAGCGTAGCGGAATAAAATTGTATCGAGAACTTGTTATAATAATAAGTAAAAGGTAAAAAGTGAGAAGTGATGTCTCGACTCCGCTCGACATGACAGGAAGTGAGAAGTGATGTCTCGACTCTGCTCGACATGACAGGGAGTGAAAAGTAATTCTATGATGTCATCCCTGTGTAGACAGGGATCTAATTATTGTTTTGAGTAGTAATTAAGAAGTAAAAAGTAAAGAGCCTGCACTGAGCGCAGTCGAAGTGTCAGTTCGAGTGATTTTATGCAGTGTATCTGAATAAAATTGTATCGAGAACAGTTTAAAGTAGAAAAAATAAAAAGTCTTTGGCTTAGTTTTAGTCAAAGTCAACGTCAAAGTAATAAAATATGAAAGGAATAATATTAGCAGGAGGATCGGGAACACGGTTGTATCCGTTAACCAAAGGAACTTCTAAACAGTTACTGCCCATTAACGATAAGCCAATGATTTATTATCCGTTATCGGTATTAATGTTGGCAGGTATTAAGGAAATATTAATTATTTCTACTCCAATTGATTTACCACGTTTTGAACAGTTATTGGGAGATGGTTCGGATATAGGTATGCAATTTAGTTATAAGGAGCAACCTTCGCCAGATGGATTGGCGCAAGCCTTTATTATTGGAGAAGAATTTATAGGGAATGATGATGTATGTTTGGTACTAGGTGATAATATTTTTTACGGACACGGATTTACTGAATTATTGGCCAAATCGGTAATGAATGTAAAGGATGAACAAAAAGCTACTATTTTTGGCTATTATGTGCAGGATCCTGAACGTTATGGAGTGGTTGAATTTGATAAAACTGGAAATGCTTTAAGTATTGAAGAAAAACCAGAAAAACCCAAAAGTAATTATGCGGTGGTAGGTTTGTATTTTTATCCAAATAGCGTTGTTGAAATAGCTAAAAATGTAAAACCAAGTCATAGAG
>ERZ1048686.1627-NODE-1627-length-16808-cov-29.304483_pt1 | contig 16808 bp, 17 predicted proteins | sample MGYA00383099_ERZ1048686 | MGnify/ENA primary metagenome ERZ1048686 (study PRJEB29581, sample SAMEA5548369) | metagenome | biome: marine; feature: coastal; material: water | depth 25 m | study: Short-term variability in the microbial, nano- and picoplankton... | reverse complement strand
GCCTAGCTCCTTTTACAAAAGCATATGCTCAACGGTAAGTTTGGACGACCGGATATTTGGTGGGAATTGATGCGCTCAAGCCTAGACCCATATATTGCATCGAATCAAAAAATAAGCGGCGTTGTGAGGCAAGAGTTTTGATACTCTGCTTTACAACAGTAATGCCACTATGGGGCAAACACAGTCGGTTGACCCAATATGGGCCAACATTGTGTCTCCCGAGTCTTGGCCAGTTTTGGTGTGCCCAGAGTCTCTCATTGTAAACAGCGCAATGAGATAAATAACTTTGTAAGTTATTTAGGGAGTTAATTATGAGCATAAGATTATTGGAACATATACGGGATGAGTTGAGAGGTTCTGGTGCAGTTCAAAACACACCAGAGTTTTGCACAAGCTGGCTGGGAAGAAGTGAGGGTTACATTAGAACACTGCGCTTCCATCGGCTAGAACCCAGTGTGGAAGCGCTAAGTGTATGTTCCCATAAACTTGGACATTATGCAGATAAGTTGAGGGGCAGTGATAAGGATACTCATAAAACCTGGGTTCAAAGCTTTGACCGTCTTAAAGACTTGTGTGATCAAGCAATCGCCAAGCAAGCCCATCAAATATGGCGAGAACCAGACAGGATGGACGCGTAAGGAAACTCTACCATGGATGATACAAGAGAGGAGATGCGCAGGCTTATTGATGTGATTGAAAAGGGGGCCAAGAGCACCAGTGTTGAGCAAGCTGTGGATGACATCAAACTTTTTGCAAACACGGCAAGCTTCCTTGTGAACGCTTTAGGCACGCGCCTCAAGTCCAAGGATGCCAAGCCAAAGAGTAAGTCAAAATCCGCAAAGACTGTGGGGCAATCAAAACCACGAATGCCATCCATCTCAAAGACTGCAAACACACCAAAGCCTCAAGGCACCATAACGGGCATGCCCAGTGCCATCAGCACGGCAATCTCACAGGCAGATTATGACAGGCTCAAGCCACAGGCGGCACAAGCACCTCTCAGATCCAGTTAGCAACCAACATGCGTTAAAAACTACGTCGCGAACTCCGCTGAAACACTACAGTTTGAGGCGTCAATAAGTGAATTTATCATCCGTTGCTTTATGTCTAGCGATGCATAGTTAAATGCGAATTAGAATAAAAATGGCTGAATTAAAATGAGACAATTTTGACCGCTTTATTCGCAATAAACAAAACTTTAGCTTAAATCTCTCCCAACGTTGTCACTTACGACTATCCATATTTTTAAGCTGCTTCCAATGCTCCAGTAATTAATCCTGTAATTTCTTCTGGGCTGGTTTGGCTTATGGCCTTATCTGCGACTTTACTACCTCTTCTTAACACCGCAACTCGGTCACATACTTCAAAGACGTCTGGCATACGGTGACTCACTAATATTACCGCATGCCCTGTGTCTTTTAATTGTTTGATGCGTGCTAAAACTTCAGCTACCTGGCGTACGGAAATGGCCGCAGTAGGTTCGTCCATCAATACAATCTTGGGGTCTGACAGGCGTGTTCGCGCTATTGCGACAGCTTGCCGTTGCCCACCTGACATCTGTGCGACCAAGTCGCGAGGCCGAGTTTCAGATTTTAATTCCTTAAACAATTCAGCCGCACGGTTATACATTGCTGTGTGATTGAGCTTTGAGAAAAACCCTACTCCTGTTTCTAATTCCCTACCGAGAAATACATTCGCTGCAGCAGTAAGGTTGTCGCAAAGTGCCAGATCTTGATATACAATTTCAATTCCACTTTTGCGGGCATCTACCGGACGATTAAAGATAACTTTTTTACCTTCCAAAAAAATTTCTCCAGCGGTTGGAGCAAAGTTTCCAGCAATGATTTTCATTAAAGTGGATTTCCCAGCGCCATTATCGCCCATTAGGCCCAATGCTTCGCCTGGAGCGATATGTAGATTAACTTCTTGAAGGGCTTGGATTGCCCCAAAGTTCATTTTTATAGATTTTAATTCGAGCAGCTTCATAAATTCTCCCTGGATCTGTCAATTTTCAAATAATCAAGTGACGATTTGGTTGTGGTTCTTTTTATATTTTAACGCTATTTTAGGACTAGATAAACATTTTTTTGCAAAATTATTTGCTTTATGGCATAAAAAATTGCATATATACGTTTTTTTATTGTGTTCAAAAGGATGGAAATGACAGAGAAACAATCTTCTAAATTAGACTTTGAAAAGTTGATGTCTGATATAGAAAACGGTATGCGCGATATGGGTCGGAGCGCGCGCAGAATTGCTGAATTTCTGTATTCCAACACTGATGAAGCAGCATTGTTATCTACTGCTGAGGTGGCGCAAGCCTGTCATGTGCACTCTTCCTCAGTAGTCCGCTTTGCTCAAACTTTAGGATTTAGTGGATATAAACAGCTGCAGGGTGTTTTGAAAACGCAATATAAGTCAAATCTAGAACGTCTAGAGACACTGCAATCGTCTGAGCCAATTGAAACTTCGGGAAGACGCTCCAGTATTTTTGTTTTGGCCGACTCAGGGCGATCATTCAACGAGGCATTGCGAACTGCAGCACTGAAGTTTGCGGAAACCGATAATCAAATCACTATTGAAGGCGATTATGTGGTTTCTAATGAAATAGAGCCGAAAGAGTTCGCGAATAAAATCGAAAAAGCTTCAAAAAAATATGATGCAATATTTTTAGTTGCGAGAGACCACCCTTTGATCAATGACGCGGTGCGAAAGGCCGTCGAGCATGGCGCATTCGTAATTTGTTTAACGACAGATTTGCCAGCTTCTGGCCGCACTTGCTACGTTGGTTCTGATCAATACGCTTCCGGGTCTTCTGCCGCTTGGTTAGTTGGTAAAATGGCCCATAATCCGCAACGCAGCCGTGTTCTTCTGGTTTATAGTGTGCCGTTTCGATGCCAACAAGATAGAGAGCAGGGATTTCGGCATATATTACGAACTGAGTTTCCTCATTTGATACTAGACGAACGCGTATCGTCAAATGAAGATTCGTTAATTACCCACAAATCAGTCAGTCAATATATCGAAAAAAATGGACCTCCTGCAGCAATTTACAATGTTTCAGGTGCCAATTTAGGTATTGGGAAAGCATTGGACGAGCAGAATTTGCTTTCTGATGTAGTTTTCATCGGTCATGAGCTGAATGTGAATTCTAAGCAGTTGCTGCGGATAGGCGCCATGGACGTCACGATTGGTCATAATATGGATGCAGAAATCTCCTTGGCGGTTGATGCGCTGAGACAGGCGCAGTCGGGTAAAGTGCCTCAAAACGCGATTGTGGAAAGTCAAATATATACGCGCTACAACATCCCTGAACTTTAACTTGGTAGAGCCATGGGTTCTTCTGGTGTGGGAGGAGCGAATGAATATCCTCCCCAAACAGATTGATCAAACTGGATGACTGAACCGGTCATCATACCGCTATCTGATGACGACAAGAAAGTCACAGCGCGCGCCACCTCGGCCGGATCTATTAATCGTCCAAATGGTTGCTCGGCGGCGGCTTTTTCCAGCCAATCTGCATCAGCTCCGTGATATTCACGTTGAATGCGGTCTTCGCCATCAGAAGCCATCCAGCCAATATTCAATTGGTTAACTCGAATTTTATTGCGCATAAGCGCATAGCCTGAATTACGTGTCAAAGTGGCTAAGGCGCCTTTGGAGGCACAATATGGCGCGATAAATGGCTGGCCGGCAAGTGCTGAGGTGGACCCGATATTGACGATGGCGCCTTCGATAGACTCCCGTATCATTATCTTTACCGCTTCTTGCATCAAAAAGAATGGGGCTTTGGTATTAATTGCAAACATCCGATCGAACAACTCTTCGCTGGTGTCTAAAAGGTTGCCTCGATCCGTTAAGCCGGCGGCATTGACCAGCACATCCAGGCGCCCAAAATTTTGATCGCAGCGGGCAATCAACTTGCGGCATGTGGTAATGTCCGCCAAATCAGCTTCAATAAAATATACTGGAACGCCGGTTTGATCTTGAATATTTTTCGCTACGCTTTGACCTTTTTCGACATTTCGTCCACAGGTAAAGACTGCTTTGGCGCCAGAAAGTGCAAATTGCCAAGCGATTGCTGCTCCAAGCCCTTGTGTGCCACCTGTAACAATGGCGACTTTTTGATCAATTCTATTCATTTTTATCTCTTTCTTTTATTTCAATATTTTCTCTAAGCTTCACGTATCGTTTCAACACAGAAAGATAGCTCATACCGAATAGCCTGCATTTTTCATCACGCGCAGCAGTTCTTGATGGCCTGTTTGGGCCATTTTGAGGGGCGGATTTTTGATCGGATCTTGCTCGGCTTCCACGACAAACCAGCCCTCATAGCCATGGGCGGCCAGGCGTTGAACGATGGCGTCAAAATCCAAGCTGCCATCGCCGGGCACGGTAAAGGCGCCTTTGATCACTGCGTCCAAAAAGCTGTGCCGGCTGCGATCCAGCCCGGCGATCACATTCCCGCGTATATCTTTGGTATGCACATGGTTGATGCGGGCATGGTGCGTGTCGATCACCCGCAAAACATCTCCGCCGGCAAAGGCCATATGCCCGGCGTCAAAAAGCAGGGGCAAGGCGGCGCCGGAATGGGCCATCAGAAGATCTAATTCGGCCTCGGTTTCGATCGGAGCCGCCATATGATGGTGATAGCTCAATGGCATGCCCTGCGCGGCGCACCATTCGGCGAACGCGGTCAGTTTGCGCCCATATTCTTTGATTTGTGCCTCATCCAGCTTCAGTTTACTGGCAAGCGGTGCAGATTGATCGCCTTGGATTGTACCCGCGGTTTCACCATAAACAATACAGGGTGCCCCCATGGCTTTGAACAGCTCAAGTTGCGCGGCAACCCTGTCTTTCTCGGCTTCGATCTCGCCGCTCAGCAAAAGCCCCGAGAACCAGCCCCCGCAGACCGAGATCCCGTAGCGCTCAAGAACGGGCCCCAAAATCGCAGGATCCATTGGAAAACGTCGCCCGGTTTCCATGCCGCTATAGCCGGCTTCGCTGGCTTGGCGCAGGCATTCTTCCAGCGAAACATCATCGCTGAGCTCTTCCAGATCATCATTCCACCAAGCAATAGGGGCGATGCCAAGCTTTGCTTTCATTTGCTTATACTCCGATGCGTTGTTTGGCGCGGATCGCATCATGGTCTTTGCGCGCTTCATTAACGCTGTCACGGGCGGAGATTTCAGGCACGCCGACATCCCAAGATGCATCCCCCGGGGTCCATTCATAAGCATCAGAGGGAATGGTCAAAACGGTGGTTTTGTCATTGGCTTGGGCCCATTTCATCGCTTCATCCAATTCACCCAGCGTTTCCACGCGGCGCCCATAAGCGCCCATGGCTTCGGCATGTTTGGCAAAATCAACCGAAAATGGCGTTTTCACGCGGCTGTCTTTGATTAGGTTGTTAAAGGAGGCTCCGCCTTTGTAATTTTGCAGGCGGTTGATGATCGCATACCCGCCATTATCGGGCACAATCACGATAATTTTATGCCCGCTCAGCACGGTAGAATAAATATCCGAATTCATCATCATATAGGTGCCATCACCGATAATCACGATAGGGGTGCGGTTTTCATCGGCCATTGCGGCGCCCCAACCCGCGGGAATTTCATAGCCCATACAGGAAAAGCCAAATTCGGTGTCTACCGTATTGGGGGCTTTGACGCGCCAGCATTTATTCACTTCACCCGGAGGGCCGCCCGCCGCGGTGATCACCAGATCTTCTGTTTTGGCATTGTCTTGCACCACTTTAATCACCTGCGCGTAGGAGGGTATATGCGCATTGCTGGGTTTTTGCAGCTCATCAATCAAGCTGTCCCATTTGGCCATTTCATCGCGGCCTTTCTCCATCCAAGTGCTAGGGGCCGACCAGTCGCCCAAAGCCGCATCCATTTCACGCAGGCTTTCGCGGGCATCACCGACCACAGAGATGGCGCGGTGTTTGGTGGCATCAAAGCGCGCTGCATTGATCGAGATAAACTGAGCATCGGCTTTAAAGCTGGTCCAAGACCCGGTGGTGAAATCTTGCAGTCGGGTGCCTATCGCCACAATCACATCCGCTTCGGCGGCCATGGCATTGGCGGATGCTGATCCGGTTACGCCGATGCCCCCGACATAGGCGGGGTGCTCGTGCAGCACGGCACCTTTGCCGGCAATGGTTTCGCAAAGCGGAATGCCGCGGGCTTGCGCAAAATTACCCAATATCTCTTCAGCCAATGAATAGCGCACCCCGCCGCCTGAAATAATCAAGGGCTTCTTGGCGGCTTTGAGGGCTGCGATCGCCTTATCTAATTGCTGTAAATCGGGGCGCGCGCGCGGAATGTGATGCAGCGTAGGCTCAAAAAACGCGGCTGGATAGTCAAAAGCGATTTCCTGCGTGTCTTGGCACAGGCCGATAAAGGCCGGCCCGCAATCGGCCGGATCGAGCATTGCGGCAATCGCTTGGGGGAAGGATGAGATGATCTGCTCGGGATGGGTGATGCGATCCCAATAGCGGGTAACGGCTTTGAAGCTTTCATTCACGGTCAAGGTTGGATTGTTGAAATGCTCAACTTGTTGCAGCACCGGATCTGGGCGGCGGTTGGAGAATGTATCACCCGAAAGCAGCAGCACGGGTAGACGGTTGGAATGGGCCACGCCGGCCGCAGTGACCATATTGGTGGCTCCGGGCCCCACAGAGGAGGTGGCGATCATCAATTGCCGCCGCCGCTTAGCCTTGGCATAGCCAATTGCGGCAAGCGCCATCGATTGTTCGTTTTGCCCGCGCCACGTTGGCAATTGATCTTGCACCGCTTCTAAAGCTTCGGCCAAACAGGTCACATTGCCATGCCCGAAAATTCCGAACACGCCGGCAAAGAGTGGCACGCGCTCGCCCTCAATCTCGGTGAATTGATTGCACAGATATCGAACAACAGCCTGCGCCATCGTCAATCTGATTGTGTTTGCGGCCATGTTTGATTCTCCGATGCCATAGATTTTAAATGTTGTTAACTCTATTTCTCTAGACTTGCAATTAAAATTGCAAAAATAGTATACTATAACGCAATTATTTTTGCATAATTGCTCAATGTTTTAAGGTATTTTTCTTACTAAAGTATATTAAGTTCCATATTTTTGAAATGTTTTGAAAATTTAATTGACAAAATAATTTCAGTTATGCAAAAATAATTGCAAATTAGAAATTTAAGGTTTTAGGGAGGGTGACATGGTTAATATCGCTGTGCTTGGCTGCGGAAGAATAGGCGCTATGCACGCCGCGAATGTAGCCGCTCATCCACGTACAAACCTTGAAATGGTTTTTGACGTTAACGAAATGGCCGTTACGAATGTTTCTAATGCCCATCAAGTTCAGGCGGCGCGAAGTGCACAGGAGGTGTTCGCTTCAGATCGTGTACAGGCTGTATTAGTAGCTACAGCGACACCCACACATGCTGATTATATCGAAATGGCCATTGCTGCGGGCAAGCCGGTCTTATGTGAAAAGCCAATTGACTTAAATCTGGAGCGAGTGAACCGGTGTGCTGAAGTTGTTTCGAAATCTACTGTGCCCATCCAGTTGGGGTTTAATAGGCGATACGATCCGGGTCATGCGGCTGCGCGAGAGGCCTGCTTGGCTGGTAAAATTGGTGATTTGCATCAGGTAATTATCACGGCTCGCGATCCTGCTTTGCCACCGCGGGCTTATCTCGAGGAGGCTGGTGGTTTATTTCGCGATATGACTATTCATGATTTTGACCTCGCAAGGTTTATGTTGAATGAAGAGCCTGTAGAAGTTTTTGCTCTTGCTAACGCCTTAATCGACCCTGTTTTGGGGCGCGAGTTAGGTGAGGTCGACAGCGCTATGATTATTTTACGCACTGCGTCGGGTAAGCAATGTCATATAAACAATTCTCGAACAGCAGTTTATGGGTATGATCAACGAGTTGAGCTCATGGGTAGTTCGGGCATGCTTATATCTGATAATCGAAAGCCCCATGAACTAAAGCACTATGGCGCTTTTGGAGTAGAAACTGCCGAGCCTTATCAATTGTTTTTTTTGGAGCGCTATGAAGAAGCGTTTATGGCTTCAATTGACGGATTTGTTAATTGCATCGAGAATGGGGCAACGCCACTAGCGGGTTTCGAAGATGGTCGGCGAGCCCTTATTCTGGCGGAAGCGGCCTATCTTTCAATGGCTGAGAAGCGCATTGTCCAAGTATCGGAAATTGGATGATGACCATTTACGATAAATTTGGCTTATTTGTTGGCGGAGCTTGGGCGGACTCTAGTTCTGGTGAAATACCGGTATATAGTCCTGTTACCGAACGCGTATTGGGCAAAGTGCCGACTGCCGATATTGCATTAACGCAACGCGTAATTTCTGACGCGCAAGCAGCTTTTTTAGTTTGGTCAAAAACACCAGTTTGGGAGCGCGCGACACGGTTGCATAAAGTCGCGGACGAAATGTCATCCCGTAGCGAGGAAGCTGCGCGCATGATAGTGTTAGAAACTGGCAAGCCCATTACTCAAGCTCAACGTGAATGGAGCTTAGCTGTAGACCAATTTCGATGGTATGCTGAGGAAGCGAGGCGAGTTTATGGGCGTATTGTTGAAACACGTGTGCCAAATGGCGAATTTAGTATCACACGTGAGCCTGTAGGAGTTGTTGCCGCGTTTACGGCTTGGAACTTTCCTGCTGCTTTAGTTGCCCGTAAAGTCGCTCCAGCTTTGGCTGCTGGGTGTTCTGTTATTCTGCGTCCGTCTAACCAAACCCCAGGTGTTTCCATGGTGCTCTTTGACTGTTTGCATTCCGCTGATCTCCCGAGTGGCACAGTCAATTTATTGGTTGGCGCGGCGCAGGATATTTATTCCCCCATTATGGAATCCAGCGTGGTTCGTAAGGTGTCGTTGACTGGTTCAACCAAAGTGGGTCAACAGATGATCCGTGACTCCGCTCGAACACTAAAAAAGGTATCAATGGAACTTGGTGGAAATGCACCGATGATCCTATTTGAAGATGGAGACATAAGCGCTGCTTTAGATGGATGCGTTGCTGCAAAATTTGCGAATGCGGGGCAAGTGTGTGTCACTCCAGATAGGTTTTTCATTCACGAGCAACATTACAAAGAATTTGTTGAAGGTTTCGTGGACAGCGCAACTAAGTTGCGTCTTGGAGATGGTCTTGATCCGGCTACTGATATGGGGCCCTTGATCAATGAACAAAGAAGAACAGATATTTCCATCAAAGTAGCTCAAGCCCTTGATAGTGGAGCTCATCTAGAATGTGGCGGAGGACCCGCCGAGGAATTCGATACAGGATATTTCTATAAGCCTACCGTATTAACGAATGTTTCGGATGAGATGCTTGTAATGGCTGAAGAGAACTTTGGCCCAATTGCTGCCATTACAAGCTTTTCCAATGAAGACAGTGTGATAGAGCGGGCAAATAGCTCCCCTATGGGTTTGTCAGCATATGCTTTTACTTCAGACCCCGCACGCGTTCGCCGAATTCAATCAAATCTCAAAGCCGGTATGGTTGGTGTAAACAGCTTTGCCTTAGCCGCGGCCGAAGTGCCTTTTGGCGGAACGAAATACTCGGGCATGGGCCGCGAGGGCGGAATAGAAGGTCTTAGCAGTTATTTAGATACCAAATTAACACAATGGGTAATGTGAGGGATAGATGATTAAAAATCGCCTTAAAGCTCATTGGCTTGATAATAAAGCAACTTTGAACGGCTGGCTTTCGATAAACTCTGCTTTTGTAAGTGAAATTATGGCTGATCAAGGGTTTGATAGCCTAACGGTAGATATGCAGCATGGGGCCGTGAGTTATGAGGGTATGCTCGCGATGTTACAAGCGATGCGCGCCTCGCAGGTTGTTCCAATGGTGCGTGTGCCTTGGAACGAACCTTCAGTAATTATGAAAGCTTTAGATGCAGGTGCGTATGGAATAATTTGTCCTATGATCAACAGCGCAAGTCAGGCAGAGGAATTCGTGGCATCGCTGCGATATCCCCCTGATGGCATACGCAGTTTTGGTCCTACGAGAGCAAATTTTTCTGCAGGCTCAAACTATGCACAAGAGGCTAATGGCGAAATCGTCGGCCTTGCGATGATTGAAACAGCAGAAGCATACGCAGATATACAGGAAATTGTAAAAACGCCTGGGTTGGATGGTGTTTATATCGGTCCGGCTGATTTAACCCTTGGATTAACAAAAGGGCGTTTGATACCAGGATTTGACCGAACAGAACCTGAGATGGTTGAGGTCATTAAAGATATCTTAAACATAGCAAAAAGTGCTGGAATTTATGCTGGAATCCATTGTGGTTCAGCAAAATACGCCGCCAAAGCAATTAGTTGGGGGTTTAATTTTACCACGATTTCTAATGATGTGCGTATTCTTGCAACAGCTGCTTCAAATTTGACTGCTGAAGCACGAGAACAAATAGGTGTTTGTGAAGGACGTAGCCGCCAAGATCGAGGAGGCTATTAATATGAAAACTTACTTTTCTGGCGTGGCTGATAGAAACTCTAGTTCAAATTCGAGTAGGGGTAAAATTCAGCAGAAACTGAACGAGAAATTTGTGGTCTTTGTGTCGGCTTTGGAGTTCGAGCTGGCCTACTTTTTGCGCAGCATTAAAGCGGCTCATTGCCGTTTGTTTGTTGTTCAGAACCGGTTCTGGATGAAAAACATCACAGAACCATCCTTGCTTGATCTTAGTATAAAAATAAGATCCTGCTTAAAAATCCAGTGGAGGACTAAATGAAACAGACGATCAAAACACTCGCTGCAAGCGCAGTGCTTTTGGCTTCTACGGCCGGAGCGAGCTTTGCGGATAACTCAGATATTCGGGTTGGTTTTACCCCAAAATTTTTGAAAGATGACTTTCAAACTTTGATGACATCGCTGTCAAAAAAAGCATTTGCAGATAAAGGCTTTACACTTGTAGGCGCGCCTGACCCTAATGGTGATATTGCAGCGCAAGTGAATGCGTTGCAAAATTTATTGGCAAATGGAGCGAATGTAATTGTGTTTGCGCCGTTAGATGCTGCAGGCATCGTTCCTGCTGTTAAGCGCGCTAACGAAAAAGGAGCGTTGGTCTTCTCAATTGATGATGGCCCTGCGGGCGGTGAGGTTACAGCAACAGTACGTGCTGATAATCTGAATGCAGGCGTACAAGGCGCGGAAGAGATGGTGCGTCGTTTAAAGGGGAAAGCTTGCTGGTCAGATAATAGTTGTATCGTTCTTGAACTTCAGGGAGGGTTAGCGACACCAAACGGATTAGACCGTTCAGATGGCTTTGCTGACACCCTGCGAGCATTAGCAGCAGATGTAAAATTAATTCAGCGTCCGACAGAGTGGACAGCAGATATGGCAGCAGATGCAGCTCAAAACGTACTTACCCAAAATCCTTCGTTGACCGGAATCTTTATGGCTTCTGAATTAATGGCGACGGCCGTGAATGCGCAGTTGAAGCGGGCGGGAAAAGATGCCGCCGTGGGTGATCCAGACTCTGTAATTCGCGTGGCAATCGATGGAACACCGCAGGGCTTACAATTAATCCGTGACGGAGCGTTGGATGCGACTGTTTCGCAGCCATTAAGCGCATATGCAACGAAGACGGCTGAGCTTATAGAGCTGGTGTCAAAGGGTGGTACAATTGAACTTGGTCCAAAACCGGATGGTCAAGTGATTGATACGCCCGTCGGGCCTCAGTATCAGCTTAACGCAACATTGGTGACTAAGGAAAACGTGGATGCGCCTGGTCTTTGGGCAAATCAGCTTTAGCAGCATAAATTAGGCTTTGAAGTTAGCTTAGCAAAATAAACATAATTTTCCGTGAGCTAAGTTATTTCTGAGCTTTGAATGTTTTTGGGCCCTTTTTAGGGCCCAAAAGATCAACGAGTTTATACAGCATAAACTTCATCGTAAAATCATTTTAACCGACGATGCTTTTGTTGAAACTCGGTTGGCAAAGGAAGATCAAAATTGTCGGAATTATTTCGACAAAAATTTAAAATTTGATCGTATTTTTTAGTGATACGATATCTCAATTAAGACATCTTTGGAAACGAAAATGAACTCAGAAAATAATTCCCACATGGATTTAGATCTAAACGAAAACAAATCTTCAAAGCTAGCTGCTTTTGGCAACGCTTTCGTTGCAAATGGATTTACCATGTATCCGGTTCTAATCCTGTTACTTGTTATCGGGGCAATTGTCGCGCCACGATTTTTAACAAGTTATAATTTATTAAATATTCTCGAGCAGGTCAGTGTTTTAGGTCTTACCACAATCGGACTTACATTTATTCTGCTCATTGGCAGATTGGATTTATCGCTTGAAGGTTTAGTAGGTTTTGCGCCCATGTTAGCAGCAGTTTTACTGGTACCAGTAGCTTCTGGAGGATTTGGAACTGAATTGCCTGGTTGGACCGGTCCTTTGATTGCGCTGGGTGCTGCAGGATTTATTGGATGGTTAAATGGATTTATGGTCGTTAAAATAGGCTTGAACCCGTTTATCTCCACTTTAGGGCTGCTAGTTTTGCTGCGTGGGGGTGTTCTGATAATATCAAATGGCCGTTCTATTTATTCACCAGGCGATGCGCTGACCTATTTAGGCTCCGAAAGGTTATTAGGTATACCGCTTGCGGTTTTAGTGTTCGCTGTAATAGCTTTAGGCGTTGGTTTGATGCTCCAATTTCATCGTTTTGGACGAGCTTTATATGCTGTTGGTGGTAATGAGTCTGCAGCAAGGGCCGCTGGAATAGATGTAGATAGGGTTATTTGGAGTGCTTTTGTCGTTTCAGGTTTGCTTGCAGGGCTCGCTGGAATTTTGATGACAGGTAGATTGGATTCAGCTGTAACTACCCAAGGCCAAAATATAATTTTTTCAGCTTTCGCAGCTGCTGTTATCGGTGGTGTAAGTTTGGGAGGTGGTCGAGGCACTGTGACGGGAGTGATTAGTGGTGTCTTGCTTATTGGGGTCATTAACAACCTACTTACATTAGCTGATGTTCCTTCTTTCTATGTGCAAGCTACTACGGGCGCGGTTATTATAATTGCGGCTGTTTTAACCACTTTAGCAAATAAACGGTCTTCTGTCGCGCAAACTAGAACTTAGATTAAGGGGCCGCGATGACGAAACATATTTTGGTTGCGGGAAAATTACATCCGTCGGCGCTGCGCGTGCTGGACAGCGCCGAAGGCGTTTCGTTCGATTACGTTCCCGATGCGGATCCCACCGCTTATTTGCCACTGCTGCCCAAGGCGCAGGGATTGGTGCTGCGCACGCAAACTTTAAATGCGGCTCATATCGCAACCGCGCCTGATTTGCAGATCGTTTCCCGCCATGGTGTTGGTTATGATGCGGTTGACGTGCCGGCGTTAACCAAGCGCGGTATTCCTTTGGCGATTGTGGGAGATGTAAATTCGCGCACCGTTGCCGAACATGCGATGCTGCTGCTTTTGGCGGCCTCGCGCTGTTTGGTGAAATCGGTCACGGGGTTTCGCGCTGGCGATTGGGCGCAGCGTAATATGTTTGAACCACGGGAGCTTTACGACAAAACGCTTTTAATCGTTGGCTACGGGCGCATTGGGCGGCACTTGGCGCAAATGGCCAAGGCTTTTGGAGTGCATGTTTTGGCCTATGACCCTTATCTAGGTGCGGATCAATTTGCTGGTGCCGAACAGGTGGCCGATATTTCGGCCGGTTTGACACGGGCCGATTTGGTTTCGCTGCATATTCCCAAAGCGGATGGTCCATTATTGGGCGCGGCTGAACTGGCATTATTACCGGCGCATGCTGTGGTGGTTAACACGGCGCGCGGTGGTTTGATTGATGAGCTGGCCTTGGCGCAAGCCTTAAAAGAAGGTCACCTGGGGGCTGCTGGTTTGGATGTGCTCGAGGTTGAGCCCCCCTCTTATGATCATCCGTTATTTGGCCTGGACAATGCGATTATCACGCCGCATGCGGCTGGTCTGACCGAAGAATGTGCCGAGCGGATGGGCATGGTTTCGGTGCAAAATGTTTTGGATTATTTCGCTGAAACGTTAAATCCGGATCTTGTGGTCAATGGTCCCTTTTAGGAGAATGCAATGAAGGTTGGTTTGATTGGATCAGGGTTTATGGGCAAAGCGCATGCGTTTGGCTTTGATTAACTGTATCCAATCAACCCAGGATGGCAAATGGCGAATAAGGGATGAAAAAAATGCAGCATCAAAAAGCAATTCGAGTTGGGCTGATTGGATGCGGATTTTATGCCCAAAATCACCTCCATGCGTGGGATTATTTGAAGCCTCGTGGAGTTGAGTTAGTTGGCGTGTGTGATCTTGATGAAGACAAGGCACAGCTAGCGGCTAAGGAATTTGGAACAAATTTTTATACGAATATCGACAAGATGCTCGCGTTAGAGGACCTAGATCTCATTGATATCGTTACACAGGCTGAGCACCATAAAGATCTTGCTTTTGCTGTTTTAGAAAAAGGCATTTCCGCTATTGTTCAAAAACCCTTTGCTCCCACCCTGCCTGAGTGTATCGAAATAGTTGACAAGGCGAAATCTTCCGAAGCTTGGCTTGCCGTTCATGAAAACTTTCGGTTTTCCCGCGTTATGCGATGCGTAAAAGAAATTATCACCAGTGGTGAAATAGGCGATTTAAATTGGGGACGGCTTACATTCAGGACTGGATTTGATATCTATAAAAATCAACCATACCTGGCTAACGAAAAACGGTTCTCTATTTTGGATTCAGGAATTCATATTTTAGATTTAGCACGTTTCTTTTTTGGCGAAGTCGAGCGTCTTCATTGTGAAACACAAAAGCGGAATCCTCGCGTTGTGGGAGAAGACACAGCTACAATTATGTTAAGACATGACACGGGCGCAGTAACTGTCGTTGAAACAACATATCAGGCCAAGCGATTACCTGATTACTTTCCACAAACATTGTTAGAAATTGAGGGAACCTCAGGATCAATACTACTGAAACCTGATCAAGTGATTACAGTTACTGCAAATAATAAATCCTATGATCGCGTTATCGAAACACCGATGCTCCCCTGGTTCTCGAAAGAATGGTGCGTCTCACAGGAAGCCGTTCTGAACACAAATTCGCACTTAATCGACTGCTACAGACAAGGTGTAGACGCTGAAATATCTGGTAGAGATAACTTAAACACATTTGCGCTTGTTGAAGCTGCTTACGATGCCGCAAGCTCGAATGGAAGCGTCCAGCCTTTAAGGTTTTCAGGTTAACTTTGTCTAATTTTGATTTGTGTTGTCTTTCTAAGAGAAAGGTTATTCCTGACTGAAGGGGTGCGTTTCCGGCATTGGTTCAAGACACAGTGGTTTCTCCAGAGAAAACGAAGTAATAAAAACACACTTTTGCGCACACCTTATAAATTATTTCATAACTAATTGTAACTGAATAATAATTTAATACCATCTATACTGAACATCCTTTAGACCGTCTTGAGGTTTAACGCAGGGGGCACAGCAGTGGTTTTGAAACGGCATGAAAAGCGACGCTTCCTAAAGGGAATGCCCACTTCATGGCTCATTCTGCGATACTTCAATGGGCCGTTGTAGAGCTTGAAGCCCCCCAGATAGTCTTGCTTTTCACCAACTTCCCACAGCTGCGGGAATGTTTCCTTTGCCCTTTCGATAGCGTCTGAAAGCGTCTCTTCGTTCATGATAAAACCTGCCTATGTCGGCAAGCCTTCATCACTCATGCCCGTGCGCTTGCCTTCAGGATATCAATAGGACCGCAGCGTTTCGCAAAGTTTAAAGGAAACCTTAAAGGCATAATCCAGGGGCAGTTCTGCCGCCCGAAAAGGTTCTAACCGAAAAGTAATTTTGACGGACTCTCCCCATTACGTCGCACAAAAGAAACAAGAAACTAGAGTTTAGAAACATTTTCCTCAACGCTTAGGAAACGAAATCCTTGAGGTTTGTAACAAATTTCTAATGATACTGTTGTTGCCGCGCGGATTATCAGGTCGCTCTAATTTGAGGTATCGTCTGGTCGGAACCTTGATTTAAGCTGGTTCTCCACAGGGAATTTTCGCATTCCTGCATGATGCTTTCGAGGATAAATTTGCTTTAAATTGAAAAGCCGTGGTCCTGCCTATCCCCTATATCTCCCTCAAACGATTTTCGTTCTGATCGGCTCGGTTAGTCCGCTAAATCTCCCTCAAGAAATTAGTTAATACAAAGACAGGCACCAAAACGCGCGCTCAAAAGACATCATTTACATTTGCGTCGAGTGCCGTCTAGTCTCAAAAGGAGATATGTTGAAGGAATTTCATTGTGAAACAAATCACATTAGCCGTGGCCTTCCTGGTGATGTTCACCACTTCAGTATTCTCGCAAGACTACGGCAAGGGTTTAACTGCTTTCAAGGCTGGCAATTATGCAACTGCTCTTCGGGAGTGGAAACCGTTAGCCGAGCAAGGAGATGCTAGAGCTCAAGACTATTTGGGTCACATGTACTACTTTGGCAGAGGCGTCCCTCAGGAATATGCAGAAGCGGTTAAGTGGTACCGCAAAGCTGCTGAGCAGGGAGAAACTGGTGCTAAAGTCGACTTAGGCATCTTGTACGAAGTAGCTAACGGCGTCCCTCAGGACAACATCATGGCGCACATGTGGTACAACATTGCGAGCGCTAATGCTTAATACATTTGTGTTACAAGGAACAAAATAGCCAAACAGATGTCCGCTGAAGACATCTCAAAAGCTCGCGCATTGGCAAGAGAATGTATGCGCAGCAACTACCAGAAGTGTGGGTACTGAAGGTGAAACAGACACCAACTGACGGT
>ERZ1048686.1626-NODE-1626-length-16810-cov-6.319487_pt1 | contig 16810 bp, 12 predicted proteins | sample MGYA00383099_ERZ1048686 | MGnify/ENA primary metagenome ERZ1048686 (study PRJEB29581, sample SAMEA5548369) | metagenome | biome: marine; feature: coastal; material: water | depth 25 m | study: Short-term variability in the microbial, nano- and picoplankton... | reverse complement strand
GCGTAACTCCCATTGTCCATGCAAAGACGGCGCGTTTGGAGCCTGCATACTGAAGAGTAATATTGTCGATATCTGCTTTTGAAACACCGGACTTTTCAATAATTTCATCCCACGACAACCCGTCGAGCCGGTCTGCTAATTTGTCCCAACCATGGGTATGCTCAGCAAGAAATTCCTCATCGACAATTGGCTCGGGTGCATTATTCAACTCGGCTGCATGCAGTTCTTTCAGCCGCTTCATCAGTCCATATACAAGCGCAAGATCGCCACCTAAAAACGGCTGTATATATGAACTTGCTATCTTTGTCCCAAATAACAGACTTACTGGATCACTGGGAACCGAGAAATTCACAAGGCCTGTTTCAATCATGGGGTTCACAGCAACAACCTTGCCTCCTCGCCGCCGCACCATCATTAATGATCTCATCATGCGCGGATGATTACTTGCCGGATTGCCACCTATCAGCATCACGAAGTCACTTTTTTCAAGATCATCAAGCTGTATCGTGCCTGCCCCCGTACCGATAACACTTGTAAGACCAACTCCACTTGCCTGGTGGCAGTAATAACTACAGTTGTTCACATGATTTGTTCCATAAAGTCGTGCGAACAATTGCAGAAGAAAGCCTGCTTCATTACTTGAGCGGCCTGAGAAATACCAAAAGCTTTTCTTTGGCTCTACATCCCGAAGTTTCCTAACAATACGTCCAAAAGCCTCGCTCCATGGTATTGGCTGATAGTGCTGGCTCCCCCTTTGAAGCAGAAGTGGCTTCACAAGCCTGCCAGCATGCTCCATCTGATACGGTGTGAATTTCTTGAGTTGAGCAATTGAATATGTATGAAAAAAATCATCCGGAATTGCATCTTGCATGTCTGCAACCATTGCCTGAAACGACTTTTTGCAAACTTCCGGAAAGTGGCCCGATTCATTCACCATGCCGCCTGCCTGACCGCCCATCCCGAGAGCGCATGTCTTACACGCGTTTTTACTCCGCATCGTTTTCCACAGTGACCAGAGACCTCCCGCTTCGTAGGCCTTTTTCAAGGTGTAGCGTATTGCTCTCCAGCCACCGCCAGTTCGAACCTTTGCCATTGCGAACCCCCATTTCAAGTCACCGAAAGCGAAAAAGAACAAGCTCAGCCCAATCGCATAGTTACTGTTTTATCCTCTAAATAAGCATCGAGGCCGCGTTGTCCAAGTTCTCGACCAAATCCTGACTGTTTAAAGCCACCAAAGGGTGCCGCCGCATCAAAGACGTCATAACAGTTCACCCAAACCGTTCCGGCACGCAATCGTTCAGCCAAGGTGTGGGCTTTACTTACATCCCGAGTCCACACTGCAGCAGCTAGACCGTATGTTGTTGCATTTGCACGACGCACTAATTCATCCATGTCGGAAAATCGAAGAACGGATAATACAGGCCCAAAAATCTCATCTCGAGCAATAGCCATTTCATCACGCACCTCCGTAAATACTGTTGGCTCAACAAAATACCCTCGGTCACCGACCCGCTGCCCGCCAGTTGCGCAAACCGCCCCTTCACTTTTTCCTTTGTCGATATAGCTCATAATTTTTTCAAACTGATCTCGATCGACCTGTGGTCCCTGATCGGTAGTGGGATCAAAAGGATTACCTACTCGGCGATTCCTTGACAGGCCTACTACCTTCTCAACAAACGAATCATGAATTGAGTCTTCGACAAAGAGACGTGAACCGGCACAACAACATTGGCCCTGATTGAGATGAATACCAATGTGAGCACCTTCTGCAGCAGATTCTAAATCAGCATCTGCAAAGACAATATTCGGACTCTTACCACCAAGCTCAAGAGTGAGCCGCTTCATCGTACCTGCCGACTGACGCATAATGTGCTGAGCAGTCTCGCCGGAACCTGTGAAAGCAATTTTATCCACACCAGGATGTTGAACAATTGCAGCACCAGCGGTAGGCCCGAATCCTGGCACAACATTAATCACTCCATCAGGGATACCTGCTTTTTGCGCAAGATAAGCCAAACGAAGGCAGGTTAATGGAGTTTGTTCAGCCGGCTTCATGACAACTGTACAGCCTGTTGCCAACGCCGGCCCCCACTTCCAAGCCGCCATAAGAATTGGAAAGTTCCATGGGATAATTTGCCCAGCAACACCAACTGGTTCTCGTCGTGTGTAGCATAGAAAATCACCACTTACTGGAATTGTGCTGCCTTGAATTTTATCTGCCCAGCCAGCGTAGTAACGGATGCACTCAATTGCTAGCGGAATATCAACAGAACGAGCATCTCTGACTGGCTTTCCATTGTCGAGCGACTCGATAGCGGCGAGTTCATCAATTTCAGCCTCAATGAAATCACAAAACCGATGCATAATCTTTCCCCGTTCGCGAGCATCCATACGGGGCCACGGCCCTTCGTCAAAAGCGCGACGAGCAGCGAGAACAGCGTGTTCGACATCAGGCGCATCACCCTCCGCGACCCGTGCAATCACTTCTTCGTTTGATGGGTTTATTGTGCAGAACGTTTTTCCAGACTGGGCTGAAACCCACTGCCCATCGATGAATAATTGAGTCTGTCGAATAAGCACATCTGATCCTGACTCGGGCATCTTGAGCCTCCTTTTTGTGGAATTACTGCAACGGCATTACGCCTCAATTTGCAATGATACGGTTGCCGGTTGTATCGTACCCGCGCTATGATAGAAGAGACATCGGAATTCTTTCTTGCCGGCGTGGCAATAATTCCAAAAACAGTGTGGAGAAATGCTGGCAGAAATTTCGTGGTACAACAGTCACGCAATTAACCAGCTTCACCGTAAATATCTAGGAGTTTTCAATGGCGTTTCTGAAACCATCTCGAAGCATCATCGTTGGAATAGCAACTCTCGTTTTAGTTGCCTCAGCAAGTTACTCTCTGGCCGATATCGTAAGTGGCCCACAACCAGGAGATAGCGTCGGAGCATTTACCGTTACCAAGGCTGCTGGTAATCCGAGTGATGGTGTAGAGAACGGGAAGAGCCTTTGCTACCGATGCCGCATGGGCAACAAGCCTGTTGTCATGATTTTTGCCCGAACCGCAGACAAACCACTTGCAAAACTTATCAATGAACTTGAGGGTGAAATTGAAGAGCATGAAGATGCTCAACTGAGTAGCTTTGTAAACATGATTGGTGCAGATAACGATAGTCTGAAAACAGCAGCCACGAAGTTTGTCAAAGACAACAACATCCAAAGAGTGGCGTTCGTTGTTCCTGAAGACTCCAAGAATGGTCCTGATGATTTCAAGATTTCTCCTGAAGCGGATATGACAGTTGTTTGCTACAAGAGTGGAAAAGTTGTAACTAGTCATGCATTGAAAAAAGGTGAGCTCGATGATGGGAAGATAAACGCTATCGTCGAATCAGCCTGCAACCTCGTCAAATAAGTAGTTCCGAAAGACCCTACAGACACCCACAATAGTCATCGCGACAACCGGCTCGGGCTTACGAAAAAAAGCCCGGGCCGGTTTTTTTTGAGTGAGATCGCTTTTCTATCTAAATCTTTATGCATTCACGGGTGCACCAATGAAAAGATGGGGTATAGTGATATTCTCATTGATGAATTTCTGTCACAGACAAGAAGTTCCCAAAGGGCGGCGTAGCTCAGTTGGTTAGAGCACAGGCTTCATAAGCCTGGTGTCGCCGGTTCAAGTCCGGCCGCCGCTATTTGCTCTCGTACAGGGAAATATGGCATCTCATCTGCGAATGCACTCCGTTCTACTTCAGTGAGTTTTCAATTCGTCTCGAATTGCTTGTTTTTTCAGATTCTTTGAAGCACCTAGCGACCGTTTTATTGCCTTCCGTGCTATTTGAAATTAGCTTTACATCAACAAGTAGTGTCATGACCACATGACTAAAGACCGACGAAACTTTGCGCAAAGCAGTCATTGTATGAGATTCTTTCATCAGACAAAACAATCCCGTGGTACCGCCGCGTCTCTTCGTTACCCTATTCAGCAAGGACTTGGTGGCATTGAACTTCTTGAGAATCGCCTCGTACTTGCTGTAGGCACGGGCTCTCTCGACCGCCCACCATTGGAACAAACTGATTCAGTTTATATCGAAAATTCACAGATCGGTCCGTCACCGATAGTAATGAGCAAGTCTGAGATAATTGGCGGTGAAGCGAATAGCTTTACTATTACCGCCATTGCAAACGGTGTCGTAGAAAAATGGATACCGTCCACAAATAGCTGGGTAAACGTCTCAACACCTGTTAGTACTTCGAATACGAGCGAACTCCTCAAGCTACTCAACCTTCGCCTGATTCAGCAAGGCGACAGCATCCGGTGGAAGCCTGATGAATCAACAAGCTTGCCAAACTTCCAAAACGCATTCGCGATCATTGGCTGGGATGACGGCCTCCCACAAAACCCACCATCAAGCGAAGCACCGTCGATGGTGCAAGATCTTCGATTTGGTCAGTCGGAGGGACCGAACTCACTGACCGTCGCTTGGGACGCACCTGAATCAGTTGGGAACTCAACGCATTACACAGTCACAATAGCTAACGGAGCAACGAGCACAACCTATGTCACAACATCAACGAGTAAACAGTTTTCAGATTTAGAGACCGGTGTCACCTACACGTTCTGGGTCTGGGCCACAGATGAACACGGGACAGGACCCACATCAACCATTTCAGCGGCTCCTTCTAAGGACCAGACCCCTTCTTTCAGCACCGTATCTCCATGGTCTCATGACTACACCCTATCGTTTGCTGAGTACGAAATGGGAGCAGCAGACGTCCCAACACTGCAATCTTTTGCAAGTGCTCTCCACAACGACCAATGGGTTCTGTTAGCCGGTCGCACAAATGGACTTCACGGATTTTCTGGTGATGGAATTGAGAACTTTCCACCGAAGTACCAGAATACAGATGTTTGGGTGATTGATCCCAGCACGCAAGAAAGTTGGAGCCGGTCGCTCGAAGACCCGAGTAGCGGTCTGAACCAAAGCATAATTGCCAGCCTTTCAGCAACTAACACCCAATCGTATCAGGATGGCAATACTCTGTTTATTGTTGGGGGTTACGTTTTCGATTGGACGACTTATCAGTTCACAACCTACAACGCACTGTCGGCTCTTGATCTTCCTTCACTTGTAAACTGGGTGAAGGGTACGGACTCATCACTCGCGTCAAATGCCATTCTCCAAACAACCGGTGATGCCTCGACTGATGAATCTTACTACGGTGGTTTTTTTGCAGTAACCGGCGGCGGACTCGAGAGAGTCTCACAACAGGATGACCGATACCAACTCATCTTTGGCCAGAATTTTGAAGGCGGTTACACTCCCGGAAGTAATGGTGTCTACACATCGCAAATCCGTAGTTTCGACATCACGTATGACATGACATCAGGCACGTTGGCATACGACAACGAAACTGTGAGTCCATTCGGTGGAGACCCCTCTTCATTCCGACGTCGAGACTTGAACGTCTTCCCAATTCTTTCACCGGATGGTCAAGGTGGTATCGCCGAAAGCACCGTAGCACTCGCCGGTGTTTTTTATAATGGAGAAGGTGTCTGGACAGTACCTGTTGAAATAGGGCCTGATGGCATTCCTACAACGAATAATCCGACTACTGATTCGAGCGCTTTCAAGCAGGCCATGAATCAATATGAATCTGGAAAAATTGGACTTTTCTCAAATAGTTCTGGAGAAATGACTGAAGTCCTCCTCGGTGGCATTTCAGCCAATACATTCGATCCGAATTCAAATCAGTTAAGCTACGACGACAACTACGGTTTCAATAGACAAATCACAGCTGTGTTGAGGGATGCATCTGGCAATTATCAGCAACAGTACCTCACTGATTTCCCAGACATTTACGATGGCGATGATAATCTTCTTTATTTTGGTGCAAACGCACGCTTCTTTCCTGCTCCTGGAATAAGCGTTTTTTCTGACGACATAATTAACGTCGACGCGTTAACAACTGAAACTGTTCTTGGACATATGTTCGGTGGTATTGCAGCAGATCAGCCAAACTTTGGAAATACCGTTGCCTCGTCATTCATCTTTGAAGTGAGATACATTCCTCCGAATTTATAGAAATACATTCCAAGTGATTGACTGAGTATAATCATGATGTATGCGTACAAAATTTTCAGAAATACACTTACGCAACTCCGTCAGATTTTTTTATAAATGGTTACGGAAATTTAATGAAGATTTTTTTGTGTTCTTTATTGCTCATCGTTTCTCCCTATACATCACGTGCTTCTGAATTCAATGCTGACCGTCAGGCCGTGCTTGTATTAGGAAACCTTTCAGCAGTACCACCGGTTTCAGATGATTCATTTTCAACTTCTACTCCTGGCACAATTACATCCCTTTTTTTTGATGGACTTTCCTACAAAGGAAAGCCAACGCGTGTATTTGCGTGGCTAGGTATCCCAAAAGAGATCGCTCCTCGCGAAAAAATACCAGGCATTATTCTGGTCCATGGGGGTGGTGGTACAGCATTTAAAGAATGGGTCGAACGCTGGAATGACCAAGGGTTTGCTGCACTGAGTATCGCAGTCGAGGGACAAATCGATAAGAAAGATACGAAGGCCAAGCAAGGAACAATACCTACCGGCTGGAAACAGCATGCCTTCTCTGGGCCATATCGCACGGGAATATACGGCGATTCAGACAAACCCCTTCGAGACCAATGGATGTACCATGCTGTAGCCGACACAATTTTGGCCCATTCACTTCTCCGTTCACATCCCAATGTAAATCCTGAAAACATTGGAGTTATGGGCATCTCTTGGGGGGGAGTCATTACGTCAACCGTTGTAGGTATCGATACACGATTTGCTTTTGGCATACCGACCTATGGCTGTGGCCATTTGGCCAATGCAGGAAATCAGTACGGGAACGCTCTGGGTAATAACACGGTATATCGAGAGATCTGGGACCCAATCCACTATCTCCCACGAGCTGCTATGCCACTTCTGTGGCAGTCATGGCCGGAAGACAAGCACTTTCCTCTCGACTGCCAGTCATTGTCGTACCAGAGATCGTCTGGACCAAGGCTTGTTTCGTTACGACCTGGCATGGGCCATGGACATGGTCCCCCATGGAATCATGCTGACTCCTATGCATTCGCCAAGTCAGTCATCGAAACGGGCAAACCATGGTGCAAGCAAACTGAAGTCGCAACAAAACACGGTATGGCCAAGGCCTCATTTAACTCATCCAAAACTTTCGAGACGGCCGTCCTTGTGTCAACCTGCAACTTAGGTGTAACCGGATCACGACATTGGGTTGAATCACCTGCATCACTGAGACACGACAATGGACTCTGGACTGCAACGGCTCCCTTACCAAAGAACACAACTGGCTGGTTCCTAAACTGCAAAGTTGGTGACCTTATTGCAAGCACTGACTTCCAACAAATTGCCCCAACGAGAGAATCTTCTCAAAACGTCCTCCCCACCTCTAGGCAATAACCAAAATATTCATCAACGTCTTTTTAATCGGTTCGACAGAGCTAATGATGGTCGCGTTTTACAGAGCATTTGCCCATCACCTTGATCAGGACCATAACTCCAGCCTCAATCAAAAAGAGTTCACGCACTCGATAGCAAAACGTCTTGGTGACACTGACGGGGACGAGTCTCTTACAATCGGGGAGAATGAAGCGATTGTCATCCGGCAATATCAAGATTTGAATCCAGACAGTAACGACGCAGTGTCTCAACACGAGTGGTGTGCTTCGCACAACTAATTCAGTAAAGCCCCCCTTACCGCCTTGTCTCATTACGAAGAGATTCAAACAAAAAGACCAAGCAAACAAACAACTTTGTAAGCTAGCATGTACCTTAAACCTAAAGTTTTAGCCTCATGGCAAATCGAAACTAAAAATGATAGTCACCGCATTCTCAATTAAAGACTACGACAAGAAGTTTCTCGAGGCGGCAACCTCTAACGCACAGGTAAAAGATATTCAGTGGCGATGGCACGAAGAACCTCTCCGTACTGAAACATCCAGACTGGCAAGCGGCTCAGATGCGATCTGTTGCTTTGTAAACGATTCCCTTGACAGCTCATGCATTGAAGCCCTCGCGGACCTTGGCGTGAAACTTATCTGCTTGCGTTGCGCAGGATATAACCACGTTGATTTACGAGCCTCGAAAAAACGCAACCTCCTTGTTGTCAGAGTCCCCAAATACTCACCGCACGCAGTAGCTGAACATACGGTCGGCCTCATGCTTATGCTTAACAGGCATCTCCACAAAGCTTACAATCGTATACGTGAGGGAAACTTTTCACTTCATGGACTCATGGGGTTTGATCTGTATAAGCAAACTGTTGGCCTTATTGGCACTGGCCAGATTGGTACATGTGTAGCCAAAATCTTACTTGGTTTCGGCTGCCGAGTCATTGCTCATGACATAACAGAAAACGCATCTCTGGTCGATGAAGGCATCACATACACCACTCTTTCAGACGTACTCAAGCAGAGTAAAATTATTTCACTTCACTGCCCACTTTCAGACGCGACACACCACCTTATTAATTCAGCTTCTGTCTCTGAAATGCAAAACGGGGTGATGCTTATTAACACGAGCCGCGGCGCTCTCATTGACACCAAGGCTATTATCGATGGGCTTAAGCAAGGAACCATTGGCAGCCTAGGACTCGATGTTTACGAGGAAGAAGCCGGACTCTTTTTTGAGGACAAAAGCAGTTCTATCATTCAAGACGACACCTTCATGAGACTTCTCACCTTTCCAAATGTTGTTGTCACAGGACATCAGGCATACTTCACGCGCGAGGCGATGGAAGCTATTGCATCCCAGACTGTTCGTAATCTTTGTAATTTTTTGGAACAAAAGCCTCTCGAAGCTCTTGTGGAGATGAGGTAAAATATAGAGGTCGAATTGATTGCTAAGGAATGTTTCTTTTTTAAGAATTTGCCTGTGGGGACCGAACGCATGAATCACCATTTTATATTTCTCAAGTCTATCATTGAGAATCGATCTGTAAGACAAACGGTACTACGAAGAGTCTCTGCTGCGATAATGCTGGCTGCATGCTTTTTCACGAACAACAGTTTTTGTGCAGACTCCTCGCATCCAAATATCGTACTCATTTTTACTGACGACATGGGATGGGGTGACCTCCCAGGCTTCACGACGACGTCCGGCATCAAAACCCCAAACATTGATCGCCTGATTCAAGAAGGAACAAAGTTTAACGACTTTTATGTTGCGCAAGCAGTGTGCACTGCCTCGCGTGCGGCACTTATGACAGGATGCTACGCCAACCGTGTTGGGCTTGAAGGGGCATTGAATCACACAAGCACGACAGGCATTTCACCAGAGGAAGAACTACTCCCAGAACTTCTTATGAAGGCGGGATATGCAACTGGCATGTTTGGCAAGTGGCATCTTGGCTTACCTCCATTTTTTGCACCTTCAAAAAATGGTTTCCAGGAATGGCTTGGTATTCCCTATTCAAATGACAACACAAAATATCACCCGGTACTGTCAGACTCCATGCCACCACTTCCACTCTACGATGGCAACACTGTCATTGAGAAAGATCCCGATCAGCGCCTGTTTACAAAACGACTTACTGATCGCTCCGTGAATTTCATTAAGAAAAATAGGGATCAGCCTTTCTTCTTGTATGTACCTCACATCATGCCTCATGTACCAATCTTTGCATCAGACCGATTTCGAGGAAAATCAGCCCGGGGATTATACGGAGATGTTATTGAAGAAATCGACTGGTCTGTTGGTGAAATCGTGAAAGCGATAGATCAGCACAACCTCACAAACAATACACTGATTATTTTCACAAACGATAATGGCCCATTCTTAAGTTACGGCACACATGCGGGTCAGTCTGGTGCACTTCGAGGCGGCAAGTTGACAACATTTGAGGGTGGTGTACGAGTCCCAATGGTGGCTCGATGGCCGGGCACCATACCGGCAGCACGGACATGCAACACCCCAATTATTTCAATCGATTTCCTGCCAACATTTTGCCACTTCGCAAAAGCGCCGCTGCCGAACAAACCAATTGACGGCATAAATATTGCTGATGTTCTTCAGGGATCAGCGACTACTGTCGACCGACAAGACGGTCTTGTATTTTATGCTGGAAGTGAACTTCAGGCTCTTCGTGATGGAAAATGGAAAATCCACTTTCCCCATAAATATCTTATCGTCAACGGAGAAACACGAACCGACGGCAAGCCAGCGGGGTATGGTCGCCTTGCACCGCAATCAATTAGCAATAGTGGTATTGAAGGAATCGCCAGCAGGCATGGCTATGTCGTACGCAAGTTACCATTATCACTCTATGACTTGAGCACGGATATCAGTGAGTCCACGAACATCGCTTCCGATCACCCCGAAATCGTAAAGAAATTAACTGCTCGTGCTGACCGGTACCGAAAAACTCTCGGCGACAGCCTCAACAACATGAAGGGAACACAAACCCGACCGGTCGGGCGAAACAATAGAACCGAATAACTCTCATGCATACTTAAAAATCTGTGCGACAAACAAACCCAATAACAAACTCCGACTTCCTTCTCTCTACTGATGCTGCGAAAGAACTCTACGCAGCCGCAGCTAAAGAGCCGATTTATGACTACCACTGCCACCTTTCTCCTGAAGAAATTGCCGAGGATAAGCAGTGGGCAAACCTTACAGATGTTTGGCTTCGTGGAGACCACTACAAATGGCGAGCTTTGCGTGCGGCTGGCGTTCAGGAAAAGTACATTACTGGAAATGCAACGGATTTTGAAAAATTCTGTGCCTTTGCAGAAACAATGCCAAAGTTTTTACGAAATCCGTTATGGCACTGGAGCCATCTGGAACTGTCACGAGTATTTGGCATTCATGACATTCTTAATGCATCATCTGCTCAACGCATTTGGGAAGAAACAAATGGTCAGCTGAAAAAACTCTCGGCCCAAACATTGCTGAAGCGTTTTCGAGTCGCGGCTATCGGAACAACAGACGACCCATGCGACAACCTTGAGCATCATTTGAAGATCGCTAACAGCCCATTAGTAACTCGGGTGTACCCAGCATTCCGTCCTGACAAAGCCCTAACGGCAGACCAACCAGAAGCTTTCCAGGATTGGATCAAACAACTTGAACACATTACTGGCTGTTCGTGCAACGACTTTGAATCCTTCCTGGAAGCGATTGCAAGCCGCCATAACTTCTTTCATGGGACTGGAGGCCGTCTTTCAGACCATGGGCTCGCCCAATGCTTTGGCAGGGGTGGTACAAAAGACCAGGCAAAACAAGTCTATGACGCTGCCCACAAGGGAGACTTCGTTTCCGGTGACGCACTTGAGGCCTATCGTGGCTATATGATGATCTATTTCGGTGAACTGGATGCACAAAAAAACTGGACAAAGCAACTCCATCTTGGCGCATTACGAAACACGAATAGTCGCGGGCTCCAACAACTCGGACCTGATGCTGGCTATGATTCCATAGGTGATTTGCCACAAATGGAAATGCTTATCGGATACCTAGACGAACTCGACAAGCGACATTCTTTACCAAAGACAGTTCTGTACAACCTCAACCCTTCAGACAATTATGCCGTCGCTGCTGCTTGTGGAAACTTTCAAGGTGACGGCATCGCCGGCAAGATCCAGTACGGTAGCGGCTGGTGGTTCCTTGACCAACTGGACGGCATGCGCTGGCAGATCAACACCCTCTCCCAAATTGGTCTTCTGTCCAATTTTGTTGGCATGCTAACAGATTCACGGAGTTTCCTATCGTACCCAAGGCATGAATATTTCCGCCGACTGCTTTGCAGCATTATCGGAAACGATATTGAGCAGGGATTACTACCAAACGACATGGCCGCAATGAGAAACATGGTTTGTGGTATAAGCTATCGTAATGCAGTCCAATATTTTGACATGGAACCAGGTGACGTCTGACGGCGACCTGACCAAGCAGGAAAATTTTTCAGCCGGCGACAAGACACCGGGCCGACTGCCTCCAGAACACGTCGCCAAACCATCCATTTATGAACAGGGCTACTCATGACAAGAATCCTTCTCTCTCTTCTCCTTGCGACACTCACACTGATTGGGAGCAAAAACCTAACTGCTGGTCCATTGTCAAGAATGAGACAACGCGGAACTCAACGAATAAAAACCTTACGAACTGGCAATACATCGCAAGCCTCTGTCACCAAAAGTTCGAAAGAACAGGGAGACGCTGCGATGCCAACTAAAGTCAACATGCCTCCTCAAGGATTTGTTTCTTTGTTTCATGGCAAGAATTTAACCGGCTGGTACGGCTGGGGCACACAAGACCCAAATGACTTCATAAACATGTCACCAGAGGAGCAAATTGACTACAAAAAAAAATCAATTGCCGGTGGGATTCTCAACAAGAAAGGTGTTGATGTGGGAGATCACATCAATGCCCATTGGCGAGTTGAGGACAATGAAATCGTGAATGACGGAAAAGGGCTCTACCTCACAACTGACCAAGAATATGGCGACTTTGAACTCTTAGTGGACTATAAGATGCAGCCCCTTGGTGACAGTGGAATCTACCTTCGTGGCATCCCGCAGGTCCAGATATGGGATTCGACTGAAGAAAAGAAATTCAAGCTAGGCGCGGACCGAGGGTCCGGTGGACTCTGGAACAACAAACGAGAAGAAGGCAAACACCCCCTTGCTTTAATGGATCGCCCTTTTGGTGAATGGAACAATTTTCGAATTAAAATGATCGGTGAACGAGTAACTGTTGAGCTCAACGGAGAAACTGTTGTGCGAAATGCTGTCATGGATAATTTCTTTGCACACCGAAAAAATAAAGGTAAGAAAAATAAAGCTGACGGTTTCCTTGTTGACCCTGTACCGCCAAGAGGTCCAATCCAATTACAAACACACGGCAGCGAAATCCGATGGCGAAATATTTTCATACGAGAAATCTCACCGAGTGAAGCCAATGAGTTCCTAAGATCACAAAACAGTAATGGCTTCGTCGAACTGAATAACGGACAGGACTTGTCAAACTGGCAAGGAGCAACTGACAGCTACGCGATCCATGAAGGCAACATCACATGCAAGCCCGGCAAAGGTGGGGATCTTCTTACAAAAGAGTCCTTTGGTAATGCCGCCATACGCATTGAGTTCAGACTTCCGGCAGCAGGCAATAACGGAATCGCTTTACGAGTTCCAGATGGTGGGCATAGTGCTCACGATGGCATGGAAATTCAGGTCATTGATGACGCTGGCTATAACGCCAGAAGGACATCCGCGGGGAAGTCAAAACTTAAGGACTACCAGCATCACGGCAGCCTTTATTTTTGCGTTGGTGCCAAGCAAGGCTATTTGAGACCAACTGGTGAATGGAACTTTGAAGAAATTGTTATTCAAGACCAAAAGTTAACGGTGACACTCAATGGCACATGTATTCTTGATGTACAACTTGACGCTCTTAATCGAAATGAAATGGACCATGTACCTGGAGGCCTTGATCGGAAAGATGGCTATGTTGGTCTCGCCGGCCACAATGATCCGGTAGAGTTCCGTAGTTTCAAGGTAAAACGAATAGATGAATGATCGTTGATCGGAACCGATGGTACTTGCGGGGATACAGGCATGAGACTTGCTTTACTACGATACGATTTGATTTGCCTCATTTCCTTTTCCTTGGGATTTGTTCTCACCAATCCCAAGGAAGCACAATCAACTGATCCTGCAGGCGATCAGAACCAACAACTTATGAGACGCCTCGATGTTCCAAAAATAAAAATTATTAAGAATGTCGCTTACGCAGACACCGACAACCCCCGGCAACAGGTTGATCTTTTTCTCCCAAACACTCGGACGAGTGATACTCCCCTTCCAGTCATAGCATTTGTTCATGGTGGCGGGTGGAGAAAAGGCAGTCGCCGGAGTGGCTTACAGTTTTTAGCTCCGCTTGTCAGTACTGGAGAGTATCTTGGAGTATCGATTGGCTATCGACTTACAGACGAAGCTACGTGGCCTGCCCAAATACACGATTGCAAAGCAGCCATTCGTTGGCTTCGGGCGAATGCAAAAACATATCATGCTGATCCAACAAAAATTATTGCTGTCGGAACTTCGGCGGGCGGACACCTTGTTGCCATGCTTGGAACATCTGGTGATGTTTTGGCACTTGAGGGACAAGTCGGCAGTTCACTCGATAGCAGCAGTCGAGTAACCGGCGTTATTGATTTCTTTGGACCAACGAATCTCACAAGCATGGGTGGGTCTCATAATAATCCGAACTCCCCAGAATCACTGTTACTCGGTGGTCCGGTTCCTGAACTTCGAGAAATCGCTACTGCAGCCTCGCCAATAACCTATGTTTCGAAAGATGACCCACCTTTTTTAATGATTCATGGATCCGACGACAAACTGGTACCCTTTGACCAGTCTGTGCAACTGCATAAATCACTTCAAGATGTCGGCGTTTCGGCCAGACTTATTGAAATTAAAGGTGGTGGCCATGGTCGTCTTCAATCCAAAGAACTCGACAGCCGGATCAGACTGTTTCTTGAAAATCAATTTCGTGACAGCGACCATGAAATTTCGACTCAATCAATACCCGGCCACCCTTCTTCCCAAGACAAAAACGGTCGTAATTAAAACCAAAAACATCGGCTTACCAATGCTTTCTAAATCCTTTGGTTGCGTAACTTTACTTCTACTGCTAATGACTTTCGTTCTACAAAGCCTTGGTACAAAAGAAGCCTGCGCACACGAAACACGACATCCTTCTTGGAATCAATTTCGCGGTCCAACGGCTGATGGCAAATCACCATCACAGCAACTCCCGATTCAATGGGATGAAACAAAAAATATCTGTTGGAAAACAGCCATCTCTGGGAAAGCGTGGTCGAGTCCTGTTATTTCAGGAAGTACGATATGGCTGTCAAATGCTACTGAGGATGGACGACAGCTTTCACTTCTCGCAATTGATACAAAAACGGGACATGTCCGTAAGGACTTCATTGTCTTTGAAATCGATGATCCCATGTTTTGCCACCCATTTAATAGCTACGCGAGCCCAACACCTGTTCTAGCGGATGGTTTCCTTTGGGTTCATTACGGAAGCGCTGGAACCGCTTGCCTTGACTTAGAAACAGAACAAATTATTTGGACCCGTCAAGACTTACCATGTGACCACCATCGGGGGCCAGGATCGTCACCAATATTTTTTGACGGCAGAATATTCCTAACGTTCGATGGATTCGACCAGCAATACCTCGTCGGCCTTGACGCAAAGACTGGGGAAACCATCTGGCGAACAGATCGATCCATTAATTATGGATCTGACGATGGTGACTTCAAAAAAGCGTACTCTACCCCAACGATTATTACTCACAACAACCGAACACAGCTTATTAGCCCAGCAGCAGTCGCTACTGTTGCGTACGATCCGCATAACGGCCAGGAACTTTGGACGGTGTACCACGGTGGTTTTAATGCTGCAGCTCGCCCGCTTTATAGCCATGGACTTGTAATTCTTTGTACCGCCAAAGGTGATCGATTATTAGCCGTACGCCCTGATGGTCGAGGAGATATCACCAAGCAACAGGTCGTTTGGAAGTTCGGGAAGTCAGCTCCCAGTCGACCAAGCCAGTCTGTTGTCGCTGATCAACTTTATATGGTAAGTGATACTGGCATTTTCAGCTGTATTGACATCGAAACCGGTGATGTTCGCTGGAGCGAGCGACACAGTGGAAGGTACTCTGCATCGCTCGTAAGTTCAGGGAAAAGGCTTTACGCATGCGATGAAGATGGTGGCTGCGTTGTGTTCCAAGCAAACCCTGAGTCTTTTGAAGTAATCTCTGAAAACACTCTCGATAGCGGCTGTATGGCATCACCAGCTGTTGTTGGTAACGATCTTATCATTCGCTCAAAGTCTCACCTCTACCGCATTAGCTCACCCGAACCATTCGATAACAAACCGTAGAGTTCCATGCCCGCTGGTTAAACTAACGAGCCACCATCAATCAGTCTTGTGTCTGCTCAAAATCCATTAATCTTTGAGTTGCTCCAAGATGCGTAACACAGCAAACGGCTGAAGCAGTACCATGAAGGGCTATTTGTGAGGTGCTTTTTTGTGATGACCACCTGCCAAAAGACCTAATCGCCACGAGCATACTGTTGCACATGTTTCAGCAAACGAGTGTATTCGATGCAGCGGCACGGGGAACATTAATATCTCTACCCTTTAGTGGACCCGGTATTGCATAGAAAGCACCCAGTGTCACCCCAAATCGCCTTATAAAAGATAAATGTATACCTTTCAAATCTTTCATAACTGTTTGAATTGTCACCTCATCAAGACTTGGCATAAAGCAGTCGATGTACCACACCAGGGCTGCTTGCGCTCCGAACTTACACCATCTCCACCTATTGCAACTGCGACACAACAGCACGCATGACGGATTTACCCAGCTCAACTTCAAAAAAAGGAGCTCATGCCAAGCAGATCACTCAATGACGAAATTTGCCGTGCGTCACAGAACAATACAGCAAGGTGAGACTATCTCCTTGGCCACCAAGCCCTGATTGCTCGTTGTTTACTGGGCATTGATTGAGCCCAAACGGAAGTTTCACTAACTGTCTAGTGTGAATAACCCACCCGAACAACATGAACTGCAGTCTTTGATACAGGTTTTAGAGATCATTCAGAATTTGTCTAGATTATCACCAACCTTTTGACCAATAAGTTGCATATCCTTTCCCATCAAAACTCGGTGGTAGCTGTCAGGGGCATACCATCAAGCAGATAGAAAACAGTCG
>ERZ1048686.1625-NODE-1625-length-16826-cov-20.103452_pt1 | contig 16826 bp, 14 predicted proteins | sample MGYA00383099_ERZ1048686 | MGnify/ENA primary metagenome ERZ1048686 (study PRJEB29581, sample SAMEA5548369) | metagenome | biome: marine; feature: coastal; material: water | depth 25 m | study: Short-term variability in the microbial, nano- and picoplankton... | reverse complement strand
ACTGGCAAACCACCGGGCAACTCGCCGGACTACTCGGCGCCATTAAAATCACCCATCTCGGCACGCAAAATCACACATTTGACTTGGCTGAGATTGAACAACTCTATCAACAAAATTATGGGGAGCCCTTATTTTGAATTACAGCGCAATAACAGACATCGGAGTTTAGTGTTAAGTTTCAATGAACACAAATAGATTAACTGTATTTATCTTTACAATATTGTTGTTTTTCATGGTGCCTCGCTTCTCTGGTGGTGAAGTAGGGTTTTCATATCATTGTATTAATAACGCATGTATTGTTTCAGCCTCGTCGTCTTTATTTGGTATTTTGTTTGGAATAACTTTTGCCATCTTTGCTTTGCTGTTTAAGCAACAAAACACACTAAAAAGCCCAGAAACCGTTGGTGTTTGGAGGCGCTTTGGGGCTTTTATCATAGATTATGGTGCGGTTTTAATGGTTTTATCTCCAATAACGTCGCTACCAGTATTGGTAATTGAGGCTATTCATACAGGTAAATTTCAATGGGTTTTTTATCGTGATTACGCGAGAGACACGGATTGGATTTTCGGTTTATTGGTTTTTAGTATGTTCTTTTTTGTTGTTTTTTATTTTTATAAACACCCCGCTCTTAGTAGACAAACATTGGGAGAATATGTTGCTGGCTACAAAATAATACCGGCAGATGAAGCAAAAAAGGCTAGTTATTTAAAAAGGGTGTTTTGGTCCTTTCTTGGGATGTGTATTTTGCCTGTTTCGGTAATTTTGGCGCTTCGGAACAAACAAAAACAATTTTGGTGGGACGACGCGTGCAACACAAAGGCGATGAAAGTTACTAAGAACATTTAAAATTAGAGGTTGCTTGTTTTAGAAAAACCTCCAAAATTGCTTTAGTGGCATCTACCTTATCAAAACCAATCACGCTCAATGCGTGAGGGGTTTTGAGGTTTCCCCTTTCAAAGTTTTATCAAAGCAATCTTGGCGAAGTGGAGTGATTAGCCCTTGTATGTCTGAGCGTTAGCGAGTTTACAAGGGCAACGCAACGAGCTTAGAGTGCTTTAGATAAACTTTGAGGGGTCGCCTTTCTTTGGTTCGTTTCTTTGGCGAGGCAAAGAAACGAACGCCCCGCCACGGAGTGGCAAAAACTTTGGCAAAACCAAATAGCCTCGCCATGCAGTGGCAAGTTTAAAAACAAAAAGTTATCAAGCCTTGCTTGATTGTTGTTAAGCCGCTAAAGTTTTTAGCAACTCTTCAACCAACTCAATCCGCCCAATATCCTCAGGCATCTCAGACTTAAAAATCAACTGATTTTGCCCTTTGAGCTGATAACGCTGAGGCTGTGTTTGCACCAGATTAATAATTTTTATCGGCTCAATATTCACCTTGTCAGCAAACACAATATGCGCTTTGTCATCATAAACTGAAACCTTATCAATGCCAATTTTTTCACAAAGGAGTTTAAGCTCGGTCGCGGCAAACAGGTTTTTAGTAGCCTCTGGCAACAAACCAAAACGATCAATCATCTCGATTTGCATGTCCTTGAGTTCGTCGTTGTTTTGACAACTGGAAATGCGTTTATACAACACTAGGCGTTCGTGCACATCGCCTAAATAGGTCTCGGGAATAATGCAGGCAATACCGGTGTCAATATCAATCTCATGGTTGATGGGGTCGTTGAGGTTGATTTTTTTACCTGCACGGATAGCATCAACAGTGCGCTTAAGCAGGTCGTGATAGAGATTAAATCCAATTTCACTAATCTTGCCAGACTGATTGTCACCAAGCAAATCGCCTGCGCCGCGAATCTCTAAATCATGGTTGGCGAGCATAAAGCCGGCACCCAACTCTTCTAAAGATTCAAGCGCCTCAAGGCGTTTTTTGGCGTTGTCGCTGAGCGATTGGTGTGATTTGATGACTAAGTAAGCATAAGCTCTGTGGTGTGAACGACCTACGCGCCCACGCAACTGGTGTAGTTGCGCCAAGCCAAAATTTTGTGCATTGTTAATGATGATGGTATTGGCATTGGGAATGTCAATACCGGTTTCAATAATCGTGGTGCAGACCAAGATTTGAAAACGACCGTGATAAAAATCGCCCATAATTTGCTCTAACTCACGTGTTGGCATTTGTCCATGTGCGATGCGCACTTGTGCGTTTGGCATTAAGGTTTTTAAGTTTTCTGCCATGTTATCAATGCTGTCAATGTCGTTGTGCAGGACAAATATTTGTCCACCACGGTGCATCTCGCGCGAGCAAGCTTCTTTAATTGCCTCGTCATTCCATTCTTTAACAAAAGTTTGAATGGCGCTACGCCCTTGCGGTGGCGTGGCAATAATAGAAAGCTCTCTAAGTGAGCCAAGCGCCATATTCAGCGTGCGTGGAATTGGGGTGGCAGTCATGGTAAGAATGTCGCTTTCACCACGCATTTTTTTTAAGGATTCTTTTTGCTTAACGCCAAACCGATGCTCTTCATCAATAATCACCAAACCCAGTTGTTTGTATTTAATGCCGCCCTGAATCAATTTGTGGGTGCCAATGACAATGTCGATTTTTCCTTGTACCAGTTTTTGCTTAATTTCTGCTTGTTGTTTGCTGCCTTGAAAACGTGAAAGGGCGGCAATTTCAATTGGATAGTTAACAAATCGGTCTTTGAAAGATTCGTAATGTTGGTTGGCAAGTAGTGTGGTTGGCACCAAAATTGCCACTTGTTTGCCTGACTCAACCGCTAAAAAAGCAGCGCGCATGGCGATTTCAGTTTTGCCAAAGCCGACATCGCCACACACCAGCCTGTCCATTGGCTTATGTGATTGCATATCTGCTAACACTTCGCCCATGGTTTTGAGTTGGTCGGGGGTTTCTTCAAAGGGGAAACTGGCAACAAAAGAGCTGTACGCATCGCTTGGTGGCGCAAAGGCAAAACCTTGTTGCGACTCGCGTTTGGCATAGATTTCTAATAATTCGGCGGCAATATCGTGTAAGGCTTCATGGGCTTTTTGCTTGGCTTTACTCCACTGGTTGGTGCCAAGTTTGTGCAGAGGCGCAAGTTCTGGTGAGGCACCCGAATAACGCGAAATTAGGTTGAGCGACGTCATGGGCACCATCAGTTTTGAGCCCTTGGCGTATTCTAGCATTAAGAAGTCTTGCGTTAACCCATCAAAGGTTTGTGTTTTTAAACCCAAGTAGCGCCCTACGCCATAATTTTCATGCACAACGGGGTCGCCCCGCTGGATTTCCACCAAGGATTTAATGGCTTCATCAAAATCTTTGTGTTTGGCGCGTCGTCGTCTTTTTTGCTTGACCACATCAGCACCAAATAAATTAACCTCGGTGATAATGGCAATGTCTTGCGTTAGCAAGCCTTCGCTCAACTCGTCATTGGTAATGCAAAGTTTTTTGTTGCTGTCTAAAAAGTCTTGCCAAGTGTCAACAGCACTTGGCGTGAGTGCGTGACTGGTTAGCAAATCGCTAAGCACGCTCTGTCTGCCTTGTGATTCACAAACAATTAAAATCTTGCCACTGAATTTTTTCTCAAAAGCAAGGAATTTCTTTAACGGTGCTTTGTTTTGTGCGTTAATATTAAGTGGCGGTAACAGCTGGGTGTCAAAATTTAATCTGCCGGGTTTTTCTTCTTGTTTTGAACTGCCAATCACAACTTGTTGTCGCTGTTTAATTTGACTAAACAGTTGTTGTTTTTCAATAAAAACTTGCGCTATAGGTAATGGCAGTCTATCAAGGTTCTCGCTGGCCTGCTGGTGTCGGCTGCTAATTTCATTGTAAACAGAATCAACAAAGGCATTTAAACCCTCACTACTGGCAACAATACTGGTGCTTGGCAGATAATCAAATAGGGTATTGGTCTGAGTAAAAAACAGTGGCAAATAAAACTCGATGCCACTTGGCAAGCGGGCATTAGTAACCTCATCAAAAACAAACCCTTCGGTATCGCCAAACGTTTTTTGATAGTTTTGTTGGAAAATCTCAATGCTGTTTTGGTCGGTAGCAAACTCTCTGGCAGGCAACAAAGAAACTGCTTGCACGACTTCGACAGAGCGTTGTGTTGTAACGTCAAAGGCACGAATAGAGTCAATCTCTTGGTCAAATAAATCTAAGCGAAAAGGTGTGTTAGCCCCCATTGGATAAATATCAATTAAAGCGCCTTTAACGCTAAACTCGCCGTGCGCCATCACCTTTGTCACTCGGTTGTAGCCTATTTTCAGTAGGCGCTGAGTAAATGCTTGTATTTCAAGTGTGTCGCCTACTTTTAAATTAAAGCTGTAGCCTTCACTAAATGCTATTGGGCACAATCTTTGCACCAAAGATTCAAGCGTAACGATTACAATGCCGCGCTTAAGGTTGGGGAGCTTTGATAGGGTGTTTAAACGGCTTGAGGTGATATCTGGATGTGGAGAAAAATGGTCAAAAGCCAACACCTCCCAATTATCAAGTTTGAGAATTTCCAAATCATCATTATAAAAACACAAAGATTTAAACAACTGCTCGAAGTGCGTAATGTCATTTGCCACGACCAAAACAACATCGTCTTGTGTTTTGGCAAACTCAATCAACGCTAAAGCTTGTGCGCTGCCATACAGCGCACCCCAGTGGAATTTTTGTCCTGAGCTAAAGGGCGTTGTTCCCTGGGGATAAAGGTGGCACATGTTGTGTAGAGGCGTTAGTTTTTGGAATGAGCGCCTTGTGCCAAAACATCAACACCTTGGTTTTCTAACATTTTAATCAACTGAATAAGCGGCAAGCCAATCAGCGCATTGGGGTCGTTGCCCTCTATGCGCTCTAAAAGACTAACGCCAAGCGCCTCGGATTTGAAGCTGCCTGCACAATGATAGGGCTTTTCTTTTTGCAGGTAATTTTCAATTTGCTGGGCGCTTAAGACCTTAAACACAACCTTGGTTTTTTCAACATGTGTGTCTATCGTATTGCTATCTGTGTCTAAAAGAGCCAAACTTGTAAGGAAAATGACGCTATTTCCAGAACTTTGCTTAAGTTGCTTAACGGCATTTTCGTGGTTATTGGGCTTGGTTAGAATTTCATCGCCCAGTGTTGCCACCTGATCTGAGCCAATAATAAGCCCACTATGAGTTTTTGCCACTTCGCGCGCTTTTTCTTGCGCCAATCTTAATACCAACTGCTCAGGCGTTTCGTTGGCTCGTCTAGATTCGTCAATATCTGGCGACACGCTGTCAAAGTCCATGCCTAATTTGTTAAGCAGTTCTTTTCTAAAAGGCGATGAGGAGGCAAGAATTAATGACACGACCGGTAAAGTGTTTGTAAAATAAGGGTATTTTACTTTATAAGGATATTCATGCGCTTATCAATTATTGTGGCAATGGATGACAATCAACTGATTGGCAAAAATAATGCGCTGCCTTGGCATTTGCCAGCAGATTTGGCGTATTTTAAAAAAACCACCACAGGTAAAACGGTGCTTATGGGGCGTAAAACCTATGAATCTATTGGATTTCCTTTGCCCAATCGTCGCAATATCGTTGTTAGTCGGAATACTGATTTTCAAGCGCAAGGCTGCGAAATCGTTAGCAGCATTGGGGGCGCACTGGCTTTGGCCAAAAACGATGATGAAGTTATGATCATGGGAGGCGCCTCTTTTTACGAGCAAATGCTACCAAGTGTTAACAGGCTCTATATCACCCAGATTGAAGGTGAATTTGAAGGTGATGCCTATTTTCCTGCGTTTAATCGAGATAATTTTGTGGAAACCTTTAGAGAAACCCACCTTGCCAACAAAGAAAATCCACACACTTATCATTTTATTATTTTAGACAGGGGCTCTTGTGTAAATATGGGTGATTAAAAAACGCCAGATTTTTTACAATTGGTGGTTTTATGGCTGTTCCTATTTGTGCAAAAGTCTCATACCAATCACCAAAAATAAGTGCAACAAATAGTGCCTATGCTTTATTTGTTTTTGAGGGTTTTATAACACCTAGATACTTATTGCTATCTTGGTGTTATAAAATTCTTAAAAACTATAAATGATGGGTGCTATTTTTGTGGTTATTTTTGGTGATTGGTATCAGATAGTGAAATATTGAAATAGTCCCCGCTTTCCAGTTATTGTTTTTTCAGTATAATCGGGAATTAGTTCGTTACTTAAAGATTTTATTGAGGTTTAAAAAATGATACTAAGTAAATTAAAAGAGTTTTTACGTCTAGAGGCGGCCGGAGGAATACTTTTGATGATTGCTGCTGTGCTGGCGATGGTTGCACAAAACACAGCTTTTAGCGCGCATTATAACGCCTTATTAGAGACCCCTATTGCCATACAATTTGGCGACTTTGAAATTGCAAAACCTTTACTGTTATGGATTAATGACGGCTTAATGGCGGTCTTCTTTTTCCTAATAGGCCTAGAAGTAAAACGAGAATCTTTGGTGGGTGAGTTGTCTGAGGTTTCTCGTGTTATTTTGCCAATCGTTGCTGCGATTGGTGGCATGGCAATACCTGCCATCTTTTTTGTTGTTACCAACTGGGGAGACCCGACCGCCTTAAGAGGCTGGGCCATACCGACAGCCACAGACATTGCGTTTGCGCTTGGCGTGCTGTCGCTTTTAGGCTCTCGAGCACCTCAGGCACTGAAACTGTTTCTAATGACTTTGGCGATTATTGATGACCTTGGTGCCATTGTAATCATTGCTGTATTTTATACCGTGGATTTGTCATTTTTATCATTGCAAATAGCAGCGATCGCTATCATGTTGCTGTTTATACTCAACAAAAAAGGCGTGCTAAGTCTAGTGCCCTACATATTGGTTGGGATTGTGCTTTGGGCTGCGGTATTAAAGTCTGGTGTGCACGCAACCTTAGCCGGCGTAATCACCGCTCTGTTTATCCCCTTTAAAAAAGAAGGCAACGACCCACAAACCCGGCTAGATAAGTTGATGCACGACCTCCATCCAACAGTTGCCTATGGTATCTTGCCGCTTTTTGCTTTTGCCAATTCGGGCGTGTCCTTTAAGGGGCTTTCCTTTTCTTCAATTCTTGATCCAATCCCATTAGGTATTGCCGCAGGGCTTTTCTTCGGCAAACAACTGGGCGTATTTAGTTTTAGTTGGGTGGCAATAAAATTAGGCATCTCAAAACTTCCAAGCGGCGTTAACTGGGTGCAAATGTATGGTGTCAGCCTACTCTGTGGTATTGGCTTTACCATGAGTTTGTTTATTGGCTCTCTGGCGTATGACCAAGGTGGCCTCAATCACACGATCAATGATAAGCTGGGCATCTTACTTGGCTCCGCACTTTCTGGTATTTTTGGTTATGCGGCGCTACGTCTTTGCTGCAGAAAAAACAAGGCCTCAACCCCAACAGAAACCAGCGTATCCAAATCAAAATATTAGTTATTTTTTATTTAATCTCAATAGAAAGATTGGCCCAAAGGCTTTCGCACATCTTTTTCTTTTTTCCGAGGCGACAACAAAAATACGCGGGTGTGTAGTTAACCTACACAACTAAGTGTTTTTTCAATTCAACAAAGGAAAAGGAAAAAGACGAAGTAAAGGTGGTGCCGACGGCGAGAGTCGAACTCGCACGAGCGTAGCCCACTACCCCCTCAAGGTAGCGTGTCTACCAATTCCACCACGTCGGCAAAAACAGTTAAACTATTTAGGAATATCGTTTGTTTTGGTGTCAATTGTTGGCAAGTCTGTTGTCGACTCATCAATTGACGGCGCCGGATCGTCAACCACCACTTGATCCATCACGCTTTCAGGCGCTTTCTCTACACTGGTAGGCGTGGCAAGATATGCCAAAGTCAGGCTAGTAACAAAAAAACCAACTGCAACACCAGCAGTTAATTTATAGATAAATGAGTTTGCGCCACGTGCACCAAAAACCGAGCCTGAAGCGCCTGCACCAAAGGCAGCGCCTGCATCTGCACCCTTACCGTGCTGCATTAAAATAAGCGCAATCAAACCTAACGCCAATAGGGTGTGAACAATTAAAACAACTTGAAATGACATAACAATTAACCCGCTTTACAAATACGTAAAAAATCATCCGCCTTAAGCGATGCGCCACCAATTAAACCGCCATCAATGTCTTCGCAAGCAATTAACTCTTCTGCATTGCCAGGGTTCATGCTGCCACCATAAAGAATAGGGGTTGACTGTGCAATGTCTGCATCATTTTGTGCCAAAAGTTCGCGAATATAGGCGTGTGTATCTTGTGCTTGTTGTGGCGTTGCGGTAACACCTGTGCCGATCGCCCAAACCGGCTCATAAGCAACAATAATATTTTTGAAAGCCTTGATGCCAACGCGCTCAATCACGGCGTTTACTTGTCGGGCAACAACCGCTTCTGTGTTACCAGACTCTCTTTCTTCCAACAATTCGCCAATGCAAAATAACGGGGTAAGTCCATTGTCTAAAGCAACTTGTACTTTTTCTGCAACAATTTCATCGCTTTCGCCATATAGGCTTCTGCGCTCTGAATGCCCAACAATCACGTGCTCGGCACCAAAATCTTTAATCATGTCTACACTCACCTCTCCTGTAAAGGCACCTGAGGCATTAACATTTAAATTTTGCGCACCAATCTGTAATTGTGAGTGTGTTGCCAGAGCTTCAGCTTGACACAAATAAGGGGATGGCACACAAACAATAACTTGTGATTCAACATCTGGCATGCCTTCAAGGATGCCTAGCATTAGTGTGTTGACCGTCTCTTTTGAGCCGTTCATCTTCCAGTTGCCTGCTACGATTGTTTGACGCATAATACTTGTTCTAATTTGGAAATTGGACAATGTTACTCTAATTAAGCAAAAAAATCAATCCAAACCCCTATCATTAGGGGTTAATGTGTGAATTTGTGCTGGTTTTGAATCAATGCTTTGACTTTGAGCCAAAATAAAGCGCCAAAGAGACCATTAAAATACCCAGTGCAAAATACACCAAATCTAGTGTGGCTGTAAAAGTCATCGATAAAGACAACTCAAAAAAGGTAACCACCAAAATCATTAAAATAACCTTAGCAAGTTTTGATTTTAGATCGTCAAGTGAGTTAATAACCAGCACTTTCGACGAGCGCTCACTTTCTTTGGCGTCATCAATATCGCTAATAAACAATTCATATAAGCCTAAAGAAAATATTAAAAGAATGGTTGCCAATAAAAACCCGTCAATGGCGCCTACTGTGTGGGCAACCATTTCAGTTTTTAGTGCTTTTCTTATCTCGGTCGTTGCATCTAGATACTCACCTGCATGCATAAACAGCGAACCAACATCAATTGCAGTAATGACAAACAACACCAATGATAACAATAACGAGGAAATAACCGCTGAGAGCACCATAAATCGCGAGCCCCACAAAAACTTTTCAAAATATTTTTCAACCAACTTCATTTACCAACTCCTACTCGAAAGACAAAAGTTTAGTATATCATTATTTGTTTTAACGAAACAAAAACACGATTAAAATAACAAGAGGTTTCTGCGCTCTATATTTGGGTGTTTACGTATAAGATGTAGCAGATTCGGTAATTTATTGTGCTTATTTGAAAGCTTTATGTCAAAAACTTGGAAAAAATGTTTAGATACCTTAAAAGACTCTGTGCCAGTGGGGCAATTTAGTGTCTGGATTAAGCCGTTAAAAGCACAAGAAAAAAACAACACTTTAACCATTTTAGCGCCCAATGATTCTGCACTAAAATATCTCAGAAAAAACTTAAAAGAAAAAATTAAAAGCGCCATTGCACAACACAACAAAGACCTCAAGGTTTTAATTGGTGTTGCCACAGAAGCACAAACCAAAAAACACCACTCAACCCCACTTTTAGACGACTACACATTTGATAATTTGGTTTTGGGTAACGCCAACCAAATCGCTTATGGGGCAATTCAACAAATTGCACAAAACCTTAAAGACTCGCCTTACAACCCCTGTATTGTTTATGGTGGCTCAGGCCTAGGAAAAACGCACTTAATGCAGGCTGCAGGACACCTGGTAAAAGAAAAAGATGTTAATGCCAAAATTATCTATATGCCACTGATGGATTTTGTAAGAAACATCACCACCAGCCTTCGTCACAATACCATTGAGGACATTAAAGCTTATTACCAGTCTGCTGATTTGCTGCTGGTGGATGATATTCACTTGATTGCTGGCAAAGAAAAGTCTCAAGAAGAGTTTTTTCATATTTTTAATTTCTTGTTTAACACAAAAAAACAAATTATATTTACCTGCGACCAACCACCAAAAAACATTAAGTCTTTAGAAGAGCGTTTAAAAACAAGGTTTTCTCAGGGTTTAAATCTGCTTTTAAAGCCGCCAGAATTAGAAATGCGTGCTGCTATTTTGCTTAAAAAAGCACATAATGAAAAAATTAACATTGAACTAACTGAAGATATGGCGCTCTACATTGCGGGCAACATAGATTCAAACGTACGGGATTTAGAGGGTGCATTATTAAAACTCAAAGCTTTCATTGATTTCTCTAAGCTGCCCAATCTTATTGTTACTAAAGAAGTGGTTGATACTGCGCTAGGCGATTTAATTAAACCACAAGCTATGGATGTCGATATTAACGATATACAAAAAGAAGTTGCCAAACACTACGTTGTTACTGTCTCAGATTTAAGTTCAAAAAGCCGAAAACAACACACTGTTTCAGCCAGACAAATGGCGATTTTTATAGCTCATGAACTTACCAATTTATCGCTCGCAAAAATTGGAAAACATTTTGGGAATCGAGATCATTCCACAGTTTTACACGCTATTAAAAAAATTGAATCAAAAATAGAAGAACTTGAAACAAAAGGTAATTATGAGGCGATCAAATTAAAATTAGCTAACTTATAAACATTATCCACAATAGTTTTTCCAATCACTTGTTGATAATTTTTATAACTTAATAAATTATTATATTTTGTAAACATAACACTAAGTTTTTACATAAAATAACCCTTAGATTATCAACAACTTAATTTACTGTTTTTTAAAGAAAATAAGTTGTTTTCAACAAAAAAACACATGACTAATAACAATAATACTATTTTAATTAAGAAGAATTACCGCTTATGAATACACAACTTACAGTAGGTGAATTATTAGAGCCTTTGCAAACCGTTATTGGTGTTGTTGAAAACAAACCAACACTACCTATTCTTTCACATGTGTTAATTCAACTAAAAAATGGTGAATTAACATTGACCACTACAGATATGGAAATTGAGTTACATGCATCAAAAAAAATCCAAGCCCAAGAAGAAGTTAGTTTTACAATCTATGCAAAAGATTTAATTGATATTATTCGTAAGTTAAATGAAGACATAATAATTGAGTTTGTTATTGAGGTGTCTAAGGTTTACATAAAAACCAATAACAATTCTTTTGAACTTAACACATTTAATACAGAAGATTTTCCAAAGCCACCAAAAATTACAGGCAGCGAAACTATAAACATAAATCGTGTTGTCTTAAAAGAGTTGATTAAAAAAACTTCTTTTTCAATGGGTAACCAAGATATTCGTGCTTATTTAAATGGCTTATATTTTGAAGTAAATAAAGATAATATTGTTGTTGTTGCAACAGATGGTCATCGTCTTTCAATTGGTGAAGTTAAACAAAACAACAATTTAAGCCATCAAAAAACAGTTATTTTGCCAAGAAAAGCGGTGTCAGAATTAAATAAAATTCTAGAAAAAGATGGCGATGCAAATATTGCCATACATTTATCAGAAAATTATTTCCACTTAAAAACTGATGGTGCAACTGTAGTAAGCCGCTTAATTGATGGTAATTTTCCTAACTATGCACAAGTTATTCCAACCAATTATGAAAATACAGCTATTGTTAATCGTCAAGAGTTTTTAAATAATTTACAACAGGCTTCAATTTTTGTTGAAGAACGGACTAAAGGGGTTAAATTGGTTTTTAAAGACAGTGAAATTAATATCTTTTCTCATTCAGAGCGAGGTCAAGCCAAAGCCAAAGTGCGTGTTAAAAATTTCAACAAAGAAACAGACATTGCTTTTAATATTCATTATTTGATTAGTATTTTGGAAGTTTTAACCACCGATGAAGTGAATATGGTTTTACCTAGTGAGAACTCTCAATCTTGTTTACTTCATAGTATAGGTGATGAAAGTTACCAATATGTTGTTATGCCAATGAAAATATAATTTGTTGGTGTAAGTCTTTATATGGCTGTTATCAATCAATTATCCATTCATCAGTTTCGTAATCTAAACGCTCAACACATTACACCTTGTAAAAATATTAATTTATTTATTGCTGATAATGCACAAGGAAAAACCAATTTAATAGAAGCAATTTATTATTTGGGCCACAATCGATCTTTTAAAACAAAAACCATCAAAGAGGTAATTAGTTTTAATGCTGATACATTTCAATTAGATGCTGAAATTAATGAGAACAGAGTAAAACTTAAAAAATCAAACAACAAAAATACTGTTTACATCAATCAACAAAGACTGACTAACACTTCGCAACTAAGTCAATTATTACCCATTCAGATTATTACTCCAGACAAAGGGTTTATTGTTAATGGCACACCTAAAAACAAACGCTCTTACTTAGATTGGGGTGTGTTTCACGTGAAACCGGAAATCTCTAAAGTTTTTAAAGACTATCATAAAGTGTTAAAAAGCATTAATACTTTGTTAACCAACAACCAAACTAACGAGTTAGACTTTTGGTTTTTAGAGTTAGCAAAGAATGCTGTTATTATTAATAAAAGCCGCTTAGAATATTTACAACAATTTAAACAGGTTTTATTATCCAACCAAACAAAAGAATTAGATACACTGATGGATTCTTTAGATAAATTTGATTATCGGTTCTCTTCTGGTTGGCCAAAAGAAGTTAATGAAATTAACGAACAAAGCATTTATCAGTATTTAAATAAAAACAAATCTTTTTTGTTGCGTGTTAAACATTTAAATTATGGACCTCATAAAGCCAATATTGTTTTTTCCTTTAACGATAAAAATGAGTGTTTTCTTTCAAGAGGCGAGCAAAAAACTTTATCTATTATTTTTTGGTTAACACAAGTTGTATTATTAACCAATCTTAAAATAAAACCAATTGTTTTAATTGATGACTTATCTTCTGAGTTAGATGAAAGAAAAATCAACAGTATTTTGCATTATCTTAAAACCTTAAAAACCCAAACTTTTATCACTAATATTAGTCAAAATTTATCTACAATTAAACAGATTAAACCCAGGGTATTCAAGATTCAAAATGGTGAGATTAAACAAAAGGGATAATTTTAACTTATCCCTATAAAATCAATACATTCAAGCCACATAACGGTTGAAAAAAAAGACAGACTGAAGACCTATTATTACACGCGTCGTGGTATAATTTAGTTATTTTTTTCGAGCACTTATGTCTGAAGAACAAACACAAGAATACCAAGCTTCTAATATTAAAGTTTTAAAGGGCCTTGATGCGGTTAGAAAGCGCCCAGGAATGTATATTGGCGATACCGATGATGGCACAGGTTTGCACCACATGGTATTTGAAGTGGTTGATAATGCTATTGACGAAGCGCTAGCTGGACATTGTTCAAAAATCAATATTACCATTCATGAAGATCAGTCGGTATCTGTGTTTGATGACGGTCGTGGTATTCCAACTGACATTCACCCCGAAGAAGGTGTAAGTGCAGCTGAAGTCATTATGACAGTATTACATGCTGGTGGTAAATTTGATGATAACTCATACAAAGTATCCGGTGGTTTACACGGTGTTGGTGTGTCCGTAGTAAATGCCCTCTCTGAAACCGTACATTTAACCGTGTATCGTGGTGGTGAGATTCACGAACAAAGTTATACCATGGGGGTGCCAGATGCACCCATGAAAGTCACAGGAAAAACCAAAGAGACCGGGTCAATTATTCATTTTAAGCCCAGTCCAGAGGTTTTTGCTATTACTGAATTTAAATACGACACTTTAGCCAACCGTGTGCGAGAGTTGTCATTTTTAAATTCAGGCGTGCATATTGAAATTGAAGAAATTGCAACTGGACGCAAAGACATGTTTGAATATGAAGGCGGTATTACCGCTTTTGTTGAGCATCTTAACAAAGCTAAAAACCCAATTCATAATGACATTATTGCTATTTCAGCTGAGCGTGATGACATTGAAGTGGATGTTGCCTTACAGTGGAGCGACGCTTATCAAGAAAGTATTTATTGTTTTACTAACAACATTCCTCAGCGTGATGGCGGTGCGCACTTAGCGGGCTTTAGGGGTGCACTAACACGAACACTGAACAATTACATTGATAACTCAGGCATGGCAAAAAAAGAAAAGGCTGCCATTACGGGTGAAGACACGCGTGAAGGTTTAACTGCGATTGTTTCGGTAAAAGTACCAGATCCTAAATTCTCATCACAAACCAAAGACAAGTTGGTGTCTAGCGAAGTGCGTGCACCCGTTGAATCAGCATTAAACGAAAAACTGGGCGAATACCTTTTAGAAAATCCAAATGAAGCAAAAATTATTGTTGGTAAGATTTTAGAGGCTTCGCGTGCTCGTGATGCGGCGCGAAAAGCCAGAGAGATGACCCGTCGTAAGGGCGCACTTGATATCGCCGGCTTACCGGGAAAATTGAGCGATTGCCAAACCAAAGACCCTGCTGAAAGTGAAATTTTCTTAGTTGAGGGTGATTCTGCGGGTGGCTCTGCCAAACAAGGACGCGATCGTCGTACTCAAGCAATCTTGCCACTTAAAGGTAAGATTTTAAATGTTGAAAAAGCACGTTTTGAAAAAATGCTAGGTTCAGCCGAAGTTGGCACTTTGATTACGGCTTTGGGTTGCGGCATTGGAAAAGAAGAATACGATATTGAAAAATTGCGTTACCATAAAATTGTCATCATGACAGATGCTGATGTTGACGGTGCACACATTAGAACTTTATTGCTTACCTTCTTCTATCGCTACTTGCCTGAGTTGGTAGAAAATGGTTATCTTTATATTGCGCAACCACCCTTATATAAAATTAAAAAAGGCAAGCAAGAGCAATATCTAAAAGACGACCAAGAACTTAATGCTTATTTGTTGCAAGAAGCGATTAATGATGCGCAGCTATTTACCAATGCACAAGCACCAGCAATCTCAGGTGTTGCTTTAGAGGCAGCGGTTAAAGATTATTATGAAATTGACAGTATTATTGAGCGTTTATCAAAGAAAATCAACCCTGTGTTGTTGCGTGCTATTGCCAAGATAGACCCACTAGATGATTTAAAGAGCACGAAAAAAGTAAGCGCCTGGATTGAACAACTAGAACAAAAATTATCACAAGATTTATCGCCAGCAGAAAAACACAGTGTTGTTTTTAACTCAAAAACCAACGAAATAGAGCACATTTTATCGGTGTATGGTGTGGATACCGATACCGATGTTTTAGGTGAGTCGTTCTTTAATTCAGCAGATTATGCAAGTATTAAAAAGTTTTCACAAGAGATTGAAAGTATAATTACCGAGGAATCTTTTGTCGAGAAAAAAGAAAAAACCGTTAAGGTAAAAAACTTCACAGAGGCGATTACTTTCTTAATGAACGACGCCAAGAAAGGTCAAAGTTTCCAGCGTTATAAGGGTTTGGGCGAGATGAACCCAGAGCAATTATGGGAAACAACCATGAACCCAGAAAACCGAATCTTGTTAAAGGTTAAGATTGAAGATGCGATTGCAGCAGACGAAGTCTTTTCAACCTTGATGGGTGATGAGGTTGAACCACGCAGAAACTTTATTGAAGATAACGCACTTTCTGTTGATAATTTAGATTTTTAAACTGTATTAGTAAACTAGGAGAAACAATATGTCAAAGAAACATCCAGTTGTTGTTGTAACTGGCTCATCAGGTGCCGGCACTACTTTTGTAAAACGCGCATTTGAAACTATTTTTAGAAAAGAGAGCATTAGTCCGTTAATTGTTGAGGGCGATAGCTTTCATCGATATGATCGCGCTTCAATGAAAGAAAATGTAAAGAAGCAAGAGTCTTTAGGCAACAACGCCTTTTCTCATTTTGGTCCAGACGCCAACTTATTTGACAAAATTGAACAAACTTTTAAAGATTATGGTGCCACTGGAGAGTGTGAGCGTCGTTACTACATTCACTCTGATGAAGAGGCTGTAGAGCACAACACAAGACTGGGTTCAGAGCTTAATCCGGGTGAGTTTACCCCATGGGAAAAAGTAGGCGGCGGCACAGATTTGTTGTTTTATGAAGGTTTACATGGCGCTGTTATTGCTGATGGTGTGGACATGGCGCAATATGGCGATTTAAAAATCGGTGTTGTACCTAGTGTTAACCTTGAGTGGATTCAAAAAATTCATCGTGACAATGCTGAGCGTGGTTATTCTGCAGAAGAAACGGTGGACACTATTTTGCGTAGAATGCCGGATTATATCAACTACATTACCCCACAATTTTCACAAACAGACATCAACTTTCAACGTGTAGCAACGGTAGACACCTCTAATCCGTTTATTACTCGAGACATCCCTACGCCAGATGAATCTTTTGTGGTAATTCGTTTTAGAGATTTGGAAAAAACACCAGTAGACTTCCCTTATCTTTGTAGCATGATCGAAGGCTCGTTTATGTCTAGACGTAATACAATCGTGGTGCCAGGCGGAAAAATGGGCTTGGCAATGGAAGTTATCTTATATCCAATTATCCATGATTTGATTAACAACAAATAATCAGACATAGCTTGTTAAAAGCCCCGGCCAAATGACCGGGGCTTTTTATTTATAAATCTCAATACTTATTAGTTTGATTATTTTTTGAATTTGGTATTATACAAACATGAATACAACACAAGC
>ERZ1048686.1623-NODE-1623-length-16835-cov-6.652443_pt1 | contig 16835 bp, 17 predicted proteins | sample MGYA00383099_ERZ1048686 | MGnify/ENA primary metagenome ERZ1048686 (study PRJEB29581, sample SAMEA5548369) | metagenome | biome: marine; feature: coastal; material: water | depth 25 m | study: Short-term variability in the microbial, nano- and picoplankton... | reverse complement strand
ATTATGCTCATGCGCTTTATTGCTTTTGCATATCTATATCACTATCTGAATTGGTTTAGTAAAACAGAGGTCATTCGTTGGCATAAAGTCCCTAAAATTCGGTTTATTGGAGTGATTTCACTTTGGCTCATTTCATGTGGTCTTTATGCTTATGATTATGCCATTGGATTGAGCTTTTTGTTCTTTCTAAGCTTTACCCATGTGTTACTAGAATTCCCTTTAAACGTTACATCAATAATTGGGATTGGTAAAGAAACGAGGGCCATCATAAAAAATGGCTTTACCAAAAAAGAATAAAAATTAAACTTTGCTATGAAATTTATACTCTGCATAACTTTAACTTGTCTTGCAACATTTTCGCATGCACAAGAAAAATCGATTGTTGAAGTACGGGAAGATGGGGCCTATACACTGTCTACAAATGGTGCATCTTATTTTGCTAAACTTTCCTTAGAATGTACGGGGAAAACTTCCCCTCATTTTATTGAAAGGATATATAAAAAGCGATATGCAATTCAATATGTAGATACAATTTCTGGAGAAGATTATTGGCCCTCCCTTAGAGGATTTAATCAAGAGCCATCACCAGAAGAATTATGGCCATCCTTTTACGGTTGTTTTGACTGGCATAGCAGTGTGCACAATCATTGGTGTCTTGTCAAGCTGTTAAAAACATACCCCAATATTTCCGAAGCAAAGCAAATTAGAGAAAGGCTTAACGAGAGCTTTAGTCCAGACAAAATAAAAAGAGAAACGGAATTTTTAGAAGCAAATGAATTTGGATTTTTCGAATTTCCATACGGGCAATCCTGGTTACTTAAAGTTGCGGATGAATTGGCTGATTGGGATGATCCTGATGCGAAAATATGGCTTGAAAACCTTTCTCCATTGGCTTCATACATTGTATCTGCCCATAAAATGTTTTGGCAAAATTATAGCCCCAACCAGCTTATCAGTGGAAGCCATGATAGCCCATCCATGGGGCTTGCTTTTGCCCATGATTATGCCGTCACATTCGGCGAGGACGAATTAAAGAAAATCGTTGAAAAAACGGCTCTTAAATATTATTTAAAGACGGGTTATAAGGACTTATCTGCTGAACCTCTAGGGTATGACTTTATGTCGGGAGGGCTTCTTGTTACGGATATTATGAGAAAAGTGCTCAGCCCAAAAAAACTAAAAAAATGGCTTAAAACCTTTGCCCCGGAATTACTCGATAAAAAGCGCGTAAACGGTGTGATGTCTATTAAAAAAACAAACAAACATGATGAGTATGAAGCGCATTGGGATGGTTATCACCTCAATAGAATCTGGTGTCTCAATGGTCTTTTGGTCTCATTAGACCCCAAAGACATAAATGATGAATTGCGAAACGCCTGGGCTCAAAATATGAATGCCATGTGGGACTACGCTCAAAAAAGCATCGGCGTGGGGAATTATGACATTGACCACTGGCTATCTTCCTTTTCAGTTTTTGCCCTTATAGGGTATGATCAATAGAATTTTTATTGCTTTGTTTTTTTCGGTTTTGGAGGTACTGGAATCCCTAGTTCCTTTAATTTTTTATCCGCTTTCTTGCCTTCGTATTCGGAAATTGTGACTTTTCCATTTAATGATTCTGTGATTTTCACTGTTTTTTTACCATTGATTTCTTTTACCTCAACATCGAGCGTGTGGTCTTTATTGTTATTCGTGTTGTAGGTCTTTTGAACTTCTTTTAGCTTTGCGTCTGCTTCTTTGCCCTTAAAAATTTCTTCCTTCACCTTGCCATTTTCAGTTGTCCTGATCACGGTTTTTGTATCGTCATTTTCTTTTATGACTTCGACCTCAACGGTCTTTTTGACTTCTTTGGTTTTTTGAGCACTAACTATTACTGGAAGACCAGCAAACATTAGAAATAAAATTTGATGTATTTTCATTTGATTGTGATTTTCTAATAACCATAAAGTTATGGTTTTAATTGTACCCGATTTAGCAATAATTGTTAATTTTCATGCTATGAAAAGATTTAAAACCTTTGAAGAATTTTATCCCTATTACCTAGAGGAACACAGACTTCCTCGAACAAAATTATTTCACTTCTCTGGCACCTTGGGTTCAATTGTATTTATCATTTTGGCGATCCTCACCAAAACACCTTGGATTCTAATATTAGCGGCTTTATCTGGTTATGGTGCAGCTTGGCTTAGTCATTTTTTCATTGAAAAAAACAAACCTGCTACATTTAAATACCCGCTCTACAGCTTGATGGGTGATTTTCGAATGTTTTTTGAAATTCTTCGTGGGAAGCAAAGGATATTTTAGGCAACAAAAGAATTCAGCTAAGACATCCTTTTTAAAAATTACTCCGCCTTTTTAAGCCCATTCAAAATAATTTTTAGCTCAAACCCCAACAAAAGAATAACCGAATTTACCCATATATAAAGCATCATTATCAGCAGTGCCCCAATTGATCCGTAAAGTTCGTTATAGCTCGAAAAGGTGTTGATATATACTCCAAATAACAAGGTGCTCAAGATGAACATTCCTGCCGTTATAAATACGGAAGTCGAAAAGAAACGCTCCTTTCGGCCACCGGGAGTTCCAAAATAATAAAGGATTGCAGGGATTAAAACGGTCATCAAAACAAGTAAAATATATTCTCCTGCATGCAGCCAACCGTATTCATTTTTTATTAAACCCTTATCAGTCAAATTATCTAATATGTTTATCTCAAAAAGTACATAAACGATAACCGAAGTTATTAGGAGTATTGAAATCAATAGCCCAATACAAATCGCATAAATATACTTTCGAATAAATGGTCTGGTAACCGTAACGTGGTGAGAGCCTTGAAATGCACTAAAAAGAGAATTAATGCCGTTCCCCATGAACAAAATAGACATTAAGAAGCTCGACGATAACAACCCACCCCTCTGGCTCCCCTGAATATCTTGATAAATGGACATAAAAAACCCCTTTGAGGAATCCGGCATTAATGATTCCATAAATAGAGAAAATGTTTGATCTAAATTGGCCACAGGAATAAACGGAATCAAATTCAACATGAACAGCAGAAAAGGGAAAAAAGCCATAAAAAAACTAAAAGCCACGCTTCCTGCTCTTGCAGCCAAAGCCCCTTTAACCAATCCCGACACATACGTCTTTATGAGTGAATACAAACTTAGGTCGACATAACCGGGTATTTTGATTCTCTGCGTAAATGCCCGAACTTTTTTTACGACGCCAAGCTCTTTAAAACTATTCTGTTTTTTGTTTCCCATTTATTGAATCCTCTGCCGTGTAAAAATAGAAAACAATAAAGAAGAACCTCTTACTTATTGAGCATTTTTATCCCATTCACTCGGAACATTTTGAACTCGAGCATAAGGAAAAGAATTCAGAAAACTCAAGTCATAATATGAATTTAAGCCTGATATACCGACTGAATCGGCTGCTGACAAATCAATATATCCATTGGGTTTAAGGAGCTTGTCTGGGACAATCAGCTGTTCTATTTCGCCAACAATCATCGTTGTGTTTGAACTTTGTATTGAAATGTGTTCGCAATAGCTCAATCCTATTTTGATTGAAGACTCCTTCACAAACGGGGCATACTGGTTTTCCAAATATTCCTCTGTCAAGCCACAGGAATCAAATTCAGAAATAGATTGTTCAAATTTGGCAGATGTAAAATGTGCCTTTTCAATAATATCCTTGTGAATATGATTTATGGTAAAACATTTGGTTTCCATAATATTATTAAAAGTATCCCGCCTAAATTCGCCATGAGGCCTGGTAATAAAACCAATGAGTGCCGGGTTACTCGAGAGGTGTACAACAGAGCTCATTATTGCAACATTTGGGATGCCATCGATTGATTTTGTCGCAACCAGGTTTCCGGGCTTTATGCCGGTTATTGAATTGACAATATTCAATCTCCTTACCTTTTCTAGGTTTTGAATTTCTGATTTTGTTAGTACCATCTTGTCCTCTTTTTCACTTCATTAAAACCAATAAATCAATGAAAAGTTCAAGGTTATAAACAATTATCCTGCTTCTTTACATACGAAAAGTTCAATTTCATCGTTACCTTTGACGTACCAAAAAACAAAAATGAAAAGCATCTTATTTATTCTGTTTCTTTTTTCTCTTAGTTTCCATTCCTTCTCTCAAAAGTTCACAATTAGTGGGACCGTTAGAGACTTGGCATCCGGTGAACCGATTATTGGCGCTAAAGTATTCGACATTAAGTCTAAAAAAGGAACCTTGTCAAATGATTATGGATTCTTCAGCTTAACCTTACCTAAAGACAGTGTCTATTTAAGGGTTTCATACATGGGCTTTACGGCGATGGAATATCAAATGGACGGTTCTAAAAATACCGCACTCGAAGTTGATTTAAATACAATTCAAGAGCTTGAAGAGGTTACAGTGAATGCTCAAAAAAACATTGAAGAACAAACTCAAATGAGCTCCTTTGACGTTTCCATTGAAAAAATCAAAGCTTTACCTGTTTTTCTTGGTGAAAAAGACATTATTAAAACCATTCAGCTTTTTCCTGGAGTACAATCCGGAAGTGAGGGTTCTAGTGGTATTTATGTAAGAGGAGGGGGTCAGGACCAAAACCTGATGCTTTTGGACGGAGTGCCTATTTACAATGCAACACACCTCTTTGGATTCTTTTCGATTTTTAATGCAGATGCCATAAATAAGGTAACCATGATTAAGGGTGGTTTTCCTGCCCGTTATGGTGGAAGGTTGTCTTCCGTATTAGACATTAGAATGAAGGAAGGAAACATGAAAAAATTTCACGGCGAAGGGAGTATTGGAATAATATCCTCAAAGCTTTCTTTAGAGGGTCCCATTATAAAAGATAAAACATCTTTTATTATATCAGGGCGACGAACATACGTGGACCTTCTTGCGCGCCCCTTTATAAATATGAGAAATAGAAATCAAGGTGGTGGAAAAGGGGAAGGGCCTGGCTCATCCAGCACACAAACAGGAGGCTATTACTTCTGGGACCTCAATGCCAAAATCAATCATAAGTTTTCGGAAACGAGTCGACTTTATTTAAGTGGTTACTTTGGAAGAGATCGATTTTATAATGATGGAACAAATGAATATACCACCGATGTCGATACTTCAACTACGGTTGAGAATTCCAGCAATGGGCTTCGCTGGGGAAATGCGATTGCCGCAATACGATGGAACAAAATCATTACTCCCAAATTATTTATGAATGTGACTGGTACCTACAGTCAATATCAATTTCGAGTAGGAGGAGAAAGCGAATCTACCACGACCTATCCGAATGCAGCAAGTACAGGTCAAAATTTAATATTCAATTATGATTCCGGCATCCAAGATTGGGGGGCAAAAATTGACTTTGATTATAGACCTAATCCAAATCACACGATTAAATTCGGACTCGGTGATACCTATCACACCTTCACGCCTGGCGTAAATCAAATTCAATTGTCTAATTCTGTTACAAATGGAATCGATACCACCTTTGGTTCTGTTCAACAATATGGTCACGAACATTGGGTTTATTTTGAAGACGACTGGGAAGTTTCAAACAGACTCAAATTTAATTTAGGAATTCATTTCTCTGGTTTCAAAGCCAGTCAGGAGTGGTACCCAAGTATTCAACCTCGGTTTTCGGCCAGATATATGCTCACAGAAAATTCATCAATCAAGGCCTCCTATTCAAGTATGACACAGTTCTTACACCTCCTCACAAATCCTACCATTGGTTTACCCACCGATTTGTGGGTCCCCGTCACCGACCGTGTTGCGCCTGAATATTCGAATCAATTTGCTCTCGGGTATGCACAAACCCTTGAAAAAGGAATTCAATTTTCGGTTGAAGCCTACTACAAAGACATGCAGAATCTTATAGCCTACAAAGAAGGGGTTAGCTTTTTTGGATCAGATGAAGACTGGCAGAATAAAATAACCGTTGGGAATGGAAATAGCTATGGTTTAGAGCTGTTGGTTGAGAAAAAAATGGGAAAAACTTCAGGGTGGATTGGCTATACTTTGAGCTGGTCAAACCGTCAATTTGATTCTCTTAATTTTGGGAATCCATACCCCTATATTTACGATAGAAGACACGATATCGGATTGGCTATCACACACAAATTCAATGAAAAGGTTGACATTGGTCTGGTCTGGGTTTTTGGATCGGGTTATGCGACAACTTTAGCACAACAAACCTATCTTGGTGTAAACAGTTTAAGTATCGGGCCAAATGCCCCTTATGAGCCGATTGAGCATATTGAAGCACGAAACGACTATCGGATGCCGGCCTACCACAGACTTGATATTGGAGTTAATCTTCACAAGAAAAAGAAAAATTGGGAAAGCACCTGGAGCTTTGGCTTATACAATGCTTATTCCCGTCAAAATGCTTTTTATCTGTTTTTTGAAGAAGGAGATAATGGCACCCGTACATTAAATCAGCTGAGCTTATTTCCGATTCTCCCAAGTGTCTCTTACAGCTTTAAATTTTAAATTATGAAAAATTTATTTCCCTTACTTTTAATCTTCAGCGCTCTTACATTGAGTAATTGCACCAAAGAAATTGAATTCGATGCACAAGATATTGCACCAAGAATTGTGGTTAACAGTTTGTTTACCAATGATTCCATTTGGGCTGCACATATCAGCCGTAGTGTCGGCGTTTTAGAAACAACTTCTTATACAACAATAGACGATGCCAATGTCAATATTTTTGATGCAAATGCAAATCTGGTTACTACACTAACACACCAAGGGAATGGCTTGTATACTTCCCCAACAGGGCTTACCCCTCAAGCAAATCAGAGCTACACTATAGAGGCCAGTGCTAGTGGGTATGAAAGTGTAAATGCCTCAAATTCCATTCCCTCAGCAGTGCCTATATATCAGCTTGATACAGTAACAAGTACCAATAGCGATGGCGAAACCATTCTCGAGGCTACAATTACTTTCCAGGACCCTCAAAACATTTCGAATTACTACATGTTGGAGGTTTACGTTACCGGAACGTGGATCAATGAGTGGGAAGAGGATACGATAGAAATTAGAGAGCCTTTACAAATTTCCTGTGACGATATTAATGTGGAAACGGTGAATCGTTTCAATTTTGGAGGTTTTGAAAACACTTATTTATACCTCATGCTCAAAGATCAAAACTTTGATGGAGAAAATTACGCTCTTACGTTTACAGTTATTAATTATGCCGAGCTTAAGGATATGGATCTTTTTGGTGAGATACGATTGGTCAACACCAGTGAGGAGTATTTCAATTATCTCAAGTCATTCAATATGTATCAGCGAACGATTAACAACCCCTTTGCCACCCCGGTTCAGGTATACTCAAATGTAAATAACGGAATGGGGATATTTGCTGGTGGTACATTAACATCTTGGACCGTTCAATTTTAGAAAGAGAAAGAACTCCTATGATTAAAAAAATCAGCCTTGGATTACTCATGTTGTGTTTTGCGATGCAGCTCAATTCTTGTAAAAAAGGGTACGTGGATCGTTTTGGGCCTTTCTATGTGCTAAATGACACCACTGTAGTTGTCAATGGCGATATGGGAAGTAGGGTCGATAATCAATTCGAAAGGCTAATCAGTAAATATCCAAATATCAAACTTCTAATCATGGAGGAATGTCCGGGTTCAAGGAATGATGAGGAATTATTTAAGGCAGCCGCTATGGTCAAAGAAAATTTAATCAATACACATTTGCCCCCGCATGCAGTTATTGAATCTGGAGCTGTTGATCTATTCTTAGCGGGAACAATCCGCACTATGGAAGAAGGGGCAAAGATCGGAGTTCATGCCTGGAGCGACGGGTCTACATCCGCAACGGAATTTCCAGTAGGCCACGAGGAGCACCAAATCTACATTGACTATTACGTTAGTGTGGGATACGCTCAAGAAGATGCAGAAGCCCTATATTACTTTATCATCAATGCCGCCTCTCCCGATGACATTCATTACCTGACAGAAGAAGAGATTCTTGAGTATGCTATTTTGACTATCTAAATAAGATTAGCGACAAATATAAGACGCTAATTTTTTTTGAAGACCAATTACATCAATGCCTTTCTTTAATTCTTTTTTAAATGGAGCAGCTTGTCCTGATATCCAAATTTTAATTTCACTGTCCGCATCAAAAGAACCCGCTGTTTCTACAGCAAATTGAGTGATTGACTTATAGGGAACACTATGATACTCAATTTTTTTACCCGTTAAGCCTTGAACATCCTGCATAATCAATCGTTTTCCTGTAAACACCCATTTATCGCGAAAAATCTTGTATGCCGCCTCAATCTGTTCGTTTTCAAAAAGAATTGGTGCAAAATCTTTTTCTAATTCTGCTGGGTCTAATTCAGAAGCATTCCCCATTAAGTTTGATAATAATCCCATATTTATTTTTTATTTTTTTTGACAATATATTAATTATATTCAAATATTTACACATTGTTGTTGGGAAGCTAAAATAGGTTGTTAAGGTAATAATACAACAGTTATTTATGTTTTCACCTTAGGGGAAAGAGGATTGGGTAATATTAGTAATTTAACTTTATGAGTATTCCGAATCAATGCCGCCTCTCCCGATGACATTCATTACCTGACAGAAGAAGAGATTCTTGAGTATGCTATTTTGACGCCGTAAAAAATGAACGTCTATTGCCCTTAATTGTACGCAATAAAAAAGCGCATGAAAAACCAAAATCTAAAAATTGAAAAACCATGTCATGAAGACTGGAATAAAATGACCCCAAATCAATTGGGAAGGCACTGTCAACTCTGCGAAAAAACCGTCGTGGATTTTACCAAAATGTCTTCAGAAGAAATTAAAGAGTATCTCTCAAACAGGGGAAACGAAAGAGTTTGTGGGCGTATCCTTAAAGAACCGGTAAAACGAATCCCATCTAAAAAAGAACAATGGTTCAACAACCAACGGTTGAGAATTAATCAGAAGATTGGTTTTATCCCAATGCGGACCTCACTGCTTTCAATACTCAGTATTCTCATGGTTCTTTTTGGGTGTAATCAAACCACAGTAGAAAGTAAACCGGTTACAAAAGAAAACTCTCCAATCACATCGGGTGATTCGATTGCAAATGATAGTACTCAACGAATAGATGAATTACATACAGTGGGAAATATTGCTCAACCCGAACCGCTAATGGGAGATATTGTTCACGAATTAGGCGAGGTTGATGAGCCGTTTGACGAAATCCCAATGTTAGGAAAAATTGCCATCGAGGAAGATGTTGACCCGCCTAAATAAGATAATCGTATATTGGGTATACGTTTAAAAGAAAAAAATGACATTATATCACTATCCCTCATTAAATTTCATACTACTCTTACTAGTAGGGTTGTCCTTGTCTTGTTCTATAAGTAAGGAAAAAGAACGAAGTGCTTATGATGCCCCAAACCCTGTTGCCCATACTATTATTACAGCTCCAATTGTAAAAAAGAACTTTGTAAACAAAGCAGGGAAAACTACCGATCATGTTGAATATTATATTCGCCGGTCTATTCAGGACTATTATATAAAATTTTGTGAAAGTAATGTATCAATCAAAGAGCTTAATGAGAAGCTAGAAAGCATTGACGGAGAGATCAAGGCGCTGCAGCTAGAAGTTGAATTTAGAAATGGTGAATGGGATATCTGCGATGGAAATCATGAAATCCAAAGTCGGATTGGTGAATACGCCGTAATATTGAAAATTCTTAAATAAGTTTTTACTACACTTCAACAAAATAAACGGCTAACTTTGCGCAAAATTTTACCGCATGAGTTACACAAAAATAGCCATTATCGGAGGGGGGAATCTAGGTCAATCTATCCTTAAAGGTCTTTTATCTAAAAGCGTATACTTACCTAAAAACATCACTATTACAAGGCGTAACATTGAAGAACTCGAAGTATTTCAAAAATTTGGGGTGAATGTAACTTCAGATAATGGTAAAGCAGTGACCAATTCAGATATCATAATTTTAGCATTAAAGCCATTCACGGTCTTAACCGTTTTGGATGAGGTTTTGCCCAAATTGGAACCAAAAAAACATGAGCTTGTTAGTCTTGCTTCTGGAGTTTCCATCGCACGGCTGACCGAAGCCATTCAAAATAAAGTGCCTGTTTATCGTGCCATGCCCAATACAGCATCTAAAGTTGGTGAAGCCATAACCTGCATTGCAACAAACACCAAAAGCATTAACCCGAGGATAGAAGAATGTTTTCAATCCATTGGTTCTACAATCCAAATAGATGAAGAGTTAATGGATGCAGCAACAGTGCTTGGTGCCTGTGGAATTGCATATGCACTACGCTTCATTAGAAGTATGGTTCAGGGTGGCATTCAGATTGGTTTTGACTCAAAAACAGCAAGTGAAATTGCCAATCAAACAGTGAAAGGTGCCGCGGCACTGCTTATTGAAGAAGGCAATCATCCTGAATTTGAAATAGATAAAGTGACTACTCCAAAAGGGTGTACCATTGTCGGACTAAACGAAATGGAACACAACGGGTTTAGCTCGGCATTAATTAAAGGCATCACAAAATCCCATGATGCCATTGAAGCATAAATTCATAGAGTAGAAATGACTACTTTCAAGCTCTAATACATTTTATAAAAATATGTTGGCACCAGATGTTTTTCCTTTTCTTAAAAATCTCAAAGAGAACAATAACCGGGAGTGGTTTAAAGCGAATAAAAATGAGCATGATTCGGCTAGAAGTGCTGTGGTTCATTTTTCCTCTGCAATATTTGAGACATTGAATAATGAGAACCAACTCGACAAACACAAAGTTTTTCGAATATACCGCGATGTGCGATTTTCAAAAAACAAGACACCGTACAAAACACATTTTGGTGTCTCGTTCCACAGACAAAAACCATCTTTCCGTGGCGGGTATTATCTTCATCTCGAACCTGGAGCTTCTTTTATTGGAGCAGGATTCTGGGGGCCCAATAAAGATGACCTCTTTCGAATTCGTAAAGAAATTGAAATGGATCACGAGTATTTTTCGCAAATGGCTAATCAAGAAGACCTAATTAAAAATTGGGATAAAATGCAAGGTGAACAACTCAAAACAGCACCAAAAGGTTTCGAAAGAGACCACCCAGGTATTGAATACCTAAGACACAAACAATTTGTGTTTATTAAAGAAATTCCTGACGCCCTCCTTTTCGACAGAAAGTTTGAGCAATTGATGGTAGATCATTTTAATGCCATTCGACCCTTTTTAAATTATATGGGCGAAGTTTTAACCTCAGATTTGAATGGAGAGTCAATTATTTGATTTACAACAAGAAAGCTTGTTTAGAGAAAAGAATAAAAATGTATATTTACCACGAAATTTAAAAATTTCTGACTAAAACTTAAATACAGGGATGCCGAAAACTGTTAAGAGTAGGCACATTATCAAACTTTCAATAAGATGAGTAAAAAATACAAAATCACCCTAGAGGTAGAAGAAGGACAAGAAACAACAATTAAACCTTTAGGAGAAACCATGACCAGTAGAGCTGCTGATAACAATCCAGATGGAGGAACAAGTACAACGACAATAACCAACGGTCCTCGAGGTGCAGATGCAGGAGCCGATGCCGATACAGATATGTAATTCCAAGGCCTCTTCATGAGGCCTTAATCTTTTTCTCATGTTTTGGATCTTAATCATTGGGGATTTAGACGATCCCCATGTTGCAAAAATATACTCTCTCCTTAATAAAAAGGGAGAGCACCCAATTGTTCTCAATCCTTTTAAAGGATCTGAAAATTCGATTAGCTACACATACGACCCATTAAGTATTCAAATAAACGCACAGGGTAATCCTGTTGAAATAAAAAGAATTAAATCCGTTTGGTGGAGACTCAAACCCAACCTTACTTCAATCCCAGAAACGCAAGAAGAATTTGAAAGAACGAAATTCATTCACCGAGAATGGCAGCTGACGTTAGAGCCCTTAAAATATTTTCTCAACGAGTGTTTCTGGATTAATCGAAGGGAGGCAGATGCTCTTTGTCGAAATAAACCCTATCAGCTTCACATGGCAAAAGAGGAGGGATTCAAAATTCCTAATGGAATTATTAGCAATAACAGTAATGACGTCCAAAAAAGAATTAGTGGATTCAAGCAGGTCGTCTATAAACCCTTAAGCTATTATATCGTTCCTCCTAATCGAATTTTATATTCCTCCATTATGACCAAAGAGGAGGTGGAACAAAAATCAACTAATATAGAGCAGGCTCCGTGTATTTTTCAAGAATATATAGATAAAGATTTTGAGCTTCGAATCACTATTGTGGGGAAAAAGGTGTTCCCCATAAAAATACAATCTCAACAGAATAGTGCCACAAAATTTGACTGGAGAAAAGATCAAATCAATGTAGATTATGAAATCTTTGACCTGCCTAAGAGAATTGAACAAAAGCTATTACATCTTCATCAAAAATTCGAAATGTTTTTTGGTGCCTACGACTTTATTGTAGACCCAAAAGGAGAATATTACTTTTTAGAAGTAAATCCAGCAGGACAATGGTTGTGGATGGAAGAAGTATTAAACCTGAACATCTCAGAATGTATCGCTGAAGCTCTTGTTAATAAGAAATAATAAATGACTATTTAATGATACTCACGTAACCCGTATCACCAGTATTATTTTCATCATTGTATTCAATAATGTAATAGTACGAAGCTACTGGTAGTGCCTCTAAATTATAAAACCCATCCCAAGGCATTTCTTGGTACTTGCCTTTTTGAGACTCATATACTATATTTCCAAGCCTATTATAAACACGAACCACATTGTTCGGATAAACCAAATCAATATTGACAATGTTCCATATGTCATTTACATCATCGTCATTAGGAGTAAAAGCTGTCGGAATAACAACATCACAAATTTTAATCTCAATCACAACCTGTTGAGCAGGTCCCTCGCAATCATTCTCTGTGGTCGTTACATAATAGCTGGTCATTCCCTCAATGTTTTCTGGAATATATTGATCCTCCGTCCCGATCACTTGAGTCAGGCCTTCATCGGCATACCAAGTAAAGCTTCCCGGCACTCCTTGTACTTCAATTGGATAAATACTTTCATTCGTACAAAATGATTGGTCTCCTGAAGTTGCTGGAGCAGAGGGCAATGGGTACACAATGATAGACTGGGTAAGGTCAGAAGTACTCTCACAAAACTCATCTTGAATTCCGTTTATGACATACACTCCTGGATCATTTCCAAGGTCAATGATTTGAGTTGAAGAAACAATACTCGTTTGAATACCATCAATGGTGTATTCCAAAGTGAAATCGGAGGCTCCACTTACCTCAACGCTTAAGCTTTGCGGGAGATCGCCTTCACAATATTCACCTTCGCCTAAAAAGCTGAGAACTTCAGGAAGTTCATGGATTATAACATCAAATGAAACCTCATCAATACAGTTTTCCAAAACATCGTAAATGTAAATCGTTTGACTTGAAGTAATCACATCTCCTTCTACCAATGCTGTTCCTACTCCACCGCTTTCAGTGTAATAAGCTTCATCTCCAGATAAAGTTGTGCCAGTTATTTCAGTCAAAGTAAATGATTCGCACTCTTCTTGATTTGTAAAAGGGTCAATGGCTGGGTTAGGTGCCGAAATCAATTCAAAGGTAGTATCCTTTACACATCCATTACCATCAGTAATGGTAACGGAATAAATTCCTGCCAACAAATCAATTGCTGTTGATTCCGTTTGATTTCCACTAGCAGCATCCCATTGATATATATAATCTGGAGTGCTTTGAGGTGTCACTGTAATACTCCCGTTAGCGGTGTTTTCACAAGGTTGAATTATCGAATATGACAAATCTATTTGTGCGAGATCTGATTCAAAAGAACCGATGTCTGAAGTTTCGTTTCTTGGCATTTCTCTCTGATCAAGAGCTGGTGCCACAGCATCATTACCAGCATTCACAGCTGGTCCTTGAGGGCACGGCAATATGGCATGCGTGTAGGTTGTTCCCCCATTATCTGCCAAAGGCATCAACTCAGGGTCTGCCGATATAATGTTTCCTGTGGTATTTCCTCCTAATGTTCCCGCTCCTATATTAAACACCAAATTACTTCCACTTGTTGAGGTAAAACTTCCGTATAAATCTTCATCTGTCTCAACGCCAGTTAAATTGGCATTTTCAATATCGTTAATGTTTCTATTGTAGGCAATCAGTGAATTGTTTAAATCTACGGTTCCGCTTCGATTAAAGATTCCACCACCATATCCCTCTCCATCTGTTCCGCCTGATGCATACCCGCTATTCGCATTTAAAAAGCGGCCCTGCCCACCTTGAGCCTTATTGTATCCAATCGTCACGTTTGTAACATTAATATTTCCGCCATTATTGAAGATTCCTCCTCCCATTCCTGCACCAGCGCCGCCGCCGCCGCCAGAAGAACAGCAAGGACCAGAACCTTGACCTCCTCCAAAGCCTCCTATTCCACCTGCACCAGAAGATCCTCCTCCCGATTTTGCACCACGTCCGCCACCGCCCCCGCCGTATCCGCCAAGACCTCCAGTTCCTCCAAATCCACCGGAGCTTCCGCCGCCGCCGCCACCAGAATAATCACCTGTCGCATTTCCACCTGCTCCGCCGCCCCCTGCTCCACCTGTGCCGCCATTAGGACCTGCACCAGGATTTCCTGACATTGTAAAATTTCCTCCATTTGTAGATCCATTTGAGTACCTTCCTCCGACTGCTAAATTTGATGATATTGTGCTATTTTCAAGCGTAATGTCACCCGTTCCACTATTATATATACCTCCACCAAATCCTGGGGTACTTCCTCCGCCTCCACCTCCATTAGAGCCATTTGTACCAATCCCTCCTTTTGCTTCGTTTTCAAAAATCGTTACTCTAGACGCGCTCAGTACTCCTTCGTTGGATATTCCTCCTCCAAAACCACCGATCGTATTTCCACCTTGATTTAATTCACTTGTGTTGTTTGAAATATGCATTTGATTTAAACTAAGAATACCCTCATTTAGAATCCCCCCTCCATTTCCTGGAAATGCATATCCCTCTTGAATCGTTAATAGAGACATTTCGACAGAATTGCCTGATAATACATGAAAAACACGGTCCAAACTATCCCCATTGATTACGGTTCCAAGTGCAGATGTTCCAATTATGGTTAGGTCCGAATTGATATCTATATCTCCAGTTAAAGATTGATCTTCACCCTGTCCTGCAATTGTAAGTATATATTGTCCGTCAGGAAGAGAAATTTCATGAGCTCCTCCCAGAGCATTCGATTCCATTACAGCTGCTCTCAAGGAACAATTTCCAGTTCCATCGTCACATATCCCATCGGCAAGATTTACATCAGGACTGTCATTTTGAGTATTCACAATAAAGTTTTGAGCCTGTACAAAAAAAGTTGTTGAAACCAAAAAAGATAAGACCGTAAATAATCTTGTATACATTGTTCAATTAAATATTATTCTACTAAAAATTGTTTTAATGGAGCGACATCAGATATTTTTAAAGCGGGGCCGATGTAAAAAATTGGAACAGAATTCTAGTAGTTGTTTGGTTAATAGCTTTATAAATATACAATATTACATTTTAATGCGTCATTGATTGAACTAGAATTGTAGATTTCAAAACTCCAATTAGATAATCCTCCTTATCTTTGCATCAGCTTTGTAAAAGCATAAAAAATTAATTATGACATTTTTAGATGAAAAATTTTTAGGGAATTCGGTTGAAGACTGGGGAATCGCAATTGGAATCGTATTGGGTTCTTTTATAGCAACTAAAATTGCGTATTGGGTAATTGCCAATATCGTTACGAGACTCACCAAAAAAACCAAAACGAATCTTGATGATGTGCTCATCGAGACTTTAGAAAAACCTATTATTTATTCTATTCTAATTGGTGGGTATTGGATTGCTATTCACTATTTAGACTTATCGGGGAACCCGGGAATCTTGTCTTTTCTTCAAGGAATTGCGAATGTTTCAATTATTTTAACTCTAACGTCTATCGTTTCTCGTGTCTTTGACGCCTTAGTAACGGAGGTTGTCCAGCCTTATGTAGAAAAGACCGATGGCGGGGCAGATAATTATATGCTCCCAATCATTCGTAAGGTAACCAAATCCATTATCTGGGTGTTTGGTGTCATTATAGGCCTCGATAATATTGGTTTTGACATCACCGCAATGATTGCTGGACTTGGAATTGGTGGTTTGGCCTTGGCTCTTGCCGCGCAAGATTCCGTTAAGAATATCTTCGCGGGAATCATGATTTTTTTAGACAAACCATTTAAAATAAAGGATCGTATTCAGATCGAAGGGTTTGATGGGGTTGTTGAAGAAGTTGGTTTAAGAAGCACCCGTGTAAGGACGCTTGATGGTAGAATAGTAACCATTCCCAACAGCACCTTTACGGATAACAGTGTAGTCAATGTTACATCTCAACCGGCACTTAAAATAACCCTAAACCTCGGTCTAACCTACGATACCTCTGAAGATGACATGCAAAAAGGAGTCGATATTTTAAGAGCCATTGTTGCCGATCATTCTAACATTTTAGAAAAGGACTGTGCTGTAGGATTCAAGGATTTTGGAGACTTCTCTTTGGGCATTCTCTTTCTCTACTACATCAAGCCTGATGCACATTGGTTGGATTCACAGAATACCATCTCAAAAGAGGTGCTTAAACGATTCAATGCTGCGGGGCTGGATTTTGCTTTTCCAACTCAAACACTTTTAAACAAGGAGATTAAATAGTTTATTCGGACATTTATTTTGAATTTGTTATTGTACCTTTAAGAGGTCTTAAATTCCTT
>ERZ1048686.1621-NODE-1621-length-16843-cov-3.487253_pt1 | contig 16843 bp, 10 predicted proteins | sample MGYA00383099_ERZ1048686 | MGnify/ENA primary metagenome ERZ1048686 (study PRJEB29581, sample SAMEA5548369) | metagenome | biome: marine; feature: coastal; material: water | depth 25 m | study: Short-term variability in the microbial, nano- and picoplankton... | reverse complement strand
TAACCATTGATTTAAATTATGAAATAAAAGAAGCAGCTAAGTTATATATTGAATTGCCTTTTGCGACCAAGCTAGGCAGCTCATTTATAGATTCAGTCTTAGTGTCTGCAGGACCATCTACGGTTAATGAGTCATTTGATTTATCAGGATACGAATTTGACTTAACTAAAGGTGGGGCAGGGTTTAATACCGTTCAATCAGTTGTAAAGGCAGTAGTAGTGAGCTCTGGTTTAGAGGTTGATTTTGATACCTCTAATGTTGTTAGTGCAAATATTACAATGGAGAATCTTGTTCCTGAATCCATTGATGGTTATTTTGGTACACCAATACTAACAATGGATGATGAAACTCAGGAATTTGACTTAGAAGCATCCGATTTGTTTTCAAATATGTCCTTTGTAAACCCTACAGTTAGTCTTAAGTTTCACAATACATTTGGAATTCCAATTGAAATTTCAAGCTTGAATTTAAAAATGGAAAATGGAAATGAATCAGAAACATTGAATTCAACATCTGTTATTCCGTTTGACATTTTAGGAGCTGATGTTTCGAATCCATCTCTAGCTGTAACAAGTGAGTTATTGTTGGATGACAATACAAATATTGCAGATTTAATTAATTTATGGCCTAATGAAGTTACCACTGGTTTGTCCGGACAGATTAATCCAAACGGTAAGACTCATAATTTTGCATCAGAGAATAGTAAACTAGATGTTACACTTGATTTAACAGTACCTATTTTTGGACAAATATCTGAACTATCGATAAAACAATATATAGCTATTGATTCATCAATGTCGGAAATGTTTAACAATGTTTTAAAAGCATCATTAAGGACTAATGTTGATAATGGATTTCCATTAGAGGCTGAAATAAACTTTTATTTAGCAGATTCAGATACCTTGATTTTAGATTCTTTAATAGCATCTGATGGAAACCAAGTTTTAGTAAATGCAGGAACAGTTAATGAAGATGGTAACGTTGTTACACGAGGAATTAGCCAAGCTGATTTGATCGTAGACGAAGCTGATGTTGCTCTGTTTCAAGATGGAGCTGCTTTTATTGTTGTTAATGCTGTTATGAATACTGCAAACTCAGGGTCTGATGTAAAAATTTATTCTGACTATGATATGCTTATCAAAATGGGATTATTGGCAAATTTAAAAATTGAATTAAACTCTGATAAAGAGGACTAAGAATAAAAGATGAAAAAGAATATATTTTTATTAGCCTTTGTTGTTATTGCTCAATTAGGTTTTGGACAATATGCAACTCAACAAGCATTATATAGTAATTTACCCCAAGCTCGATATTATAATGCTGGGATATTTCCTGAATACTCAGGTTATTTCAGCTTACCTGGTTTATCGGGTTATGGTGCAACAATTTCAAATAGTGCTTTTTCATTTAGCGATTTGTTTGTCAAGGGAAATATAGATCTGAATAACTTTGTTAAGAATCTTTCCGATAGAAATTATTTGAATTTTGGACTTGCAACAGATATAATTGGTTTTGGTTTCAAGGTTAAAAGCAATTATTTTTCCTTAAACATTACTTCTAAATCTGAGGTGAATTTAGGATATAACAGGACACTTTTTGATTTTATTTTAAATGGGAATGCAAATTATATAGGGAAAAATTTGTCGCTAGACGGATTTGGATTTGATGCTTCTTCTTATTTAGAAACAGGAATAGGATATGGGAGAGATATAAATGAAAAGTTAAATGTAGGCGGTCGTGCCAAAATTTTAATAGGGATTGGGAATATTAATGGTGATTTTAACGGAATTAAATTACATACGGATGAGAATGATTATTCTTTAACGGCAACCTCTGACTTTAGTATTAAGTCATACGGGTCTTTTCTATTTAATGATAGTGTTAATAGTTCATGGGGAGAACCATCTGTTTTTAATCCATCGAATATCGGGTTTGGGTTAGATTTAGGGGCTACATATCAATATTCAGATGAGCTGACTCTTTATGGAAGTATTGTTGATCTAGGTTTTATTAACTGGAAAGATAACGGAGAGGAATTGTACAATGAAGGTGCTAAATTTAAATATGATGGATTTGCATATTCTGAACTCGTTGAATCCGATGATGGTGAATTTTTTACTGATTTAGGAGATAGTTTAGCCTCTGTGTTTGAATTAAAAAGGCGTCGTGTTTCATACAGAACTCAATTAAAAACAAGATTATATCTTGGTGGAAGGTATAAATTAAATAATTTTTTTGATGCTGATTTATTAATACACGGACGTGTGTTTAATAATAACTTTTATCCAATGATAATGGTTGGGGCAGGTTTTCATTTGAATAAATGGTTAACATCAAAAGTGACTTATGCAGGAGTTAATTCGACTTATGATAATATTGGGGCAGGTCTGATATTACATTTAGGTGCTTTTCAACTTTATGGTATGATTGATAATGTTTACGGTTTAACTCAGGTTGATCATGCAAGATATTTATCAGGAAGTTTTGGAATCAACTTTACCTTTAAAGGAGATAAAAGCGAAAAAAAGCTGGGGGAAAGTAAAAATTCCTCAAAAGACAAGAAAAAGTCTTCTAAGAGTAAAGATTCAGGAAGCAAATCAAAAAATAAAGATGATAAATCCAAAGATAAAAAAGTTGAGCCTAAAAAGAAATCGTCACTTAAACAAGTGGAATCAGGAAAGCTAGAACGAATCAATGAATCAAAAAAAGATTCAAAAGTAACTATTGATAAAAATAAAAAATCTTCAAAAGTGAAAGATGTGAAGGCTGAAAAACTTAAAACAAAAGTAAAAGAGGAGGGCAATACGGTTGAACAAGGAGTAGAGTCGAATGAAATTGAAGTAAGTTCAAAAGAATTGGATAAGAAGCTGGTAGTTGGAAATCGAGTGGTAGGAAAAAAAAATGAAACAGTTATGACTGATGTTGTAACGGAGGCTAGAGAAGTTTTTAAAATAGATTCATTCGTTCAACCAATAATTGTTGACTCACTTAAAACTACTGTTTTAGATAGTCTAGATTCAGTAACTAGCTTAGTTTTAACACCAGATTCTAGTGTCGCAATACAAAAGGATTCAAGTTTATTATTAATGAAAAGTGCTTTAAATATTGATAGCCTTCCTGAAATTCAGATTCCGACTAAAACTTTAACAGAGGACTCTGTTAAAATGAAAAAAGAAATCTTAAAAGAAGATGAATAAAACTATTTAAAATCAATAAAACAAAAGAGGTTAGCATTATTAGTTAGGCTCTTTTTTTTATAAAGTTTATGTTTTCTATAGTTTTAAATTGAATTAATTCTAATGCTTTAAAATGGTCGTAGGAGAGGGTTATAGAGCTATATTTCATGCGGAAGCGGAAGAAAACCAAAAAGAACTTAATACGCTTTTTGCTAAATTAGAGAAAGATCATTCCAGTAGAAAATCTATTGATGCTATTTTTAAGATTACACGTACACTCAAGGGAAATGCATTAGGAATGGGTTTTAAGCCTATTGGAGTAATTGCACATGCATTAGAAGATGTTTTTGCTCAAATCAGATTAGGGAATTTAGTCATAGATAAAAATGTTTTTAGAGAACTAAAACAAGGTTTGGTTGTTTTATCAGCTTTAATTGATGGATTGAAAACTGGCGAAAAAATTAAGTATTTTGGTGCTAAAGCTAAATTAAATGTTCTTCTTAACCTTGATGAAGAAAAAAGGGGCTGATGGCAAGATTATAAATAAGCGTTGAAAAGAAATGTTGTCTTTTTAAATATCTTTATAATCACTTCTGATTAACAATGTTGCGTAAAGTATGCTAGATTCCTTCAAATTCTATTTTCATCCAATAAATTGGGTGTGAGGTATTTCGTTTTTGATGGCCTTTCTTAGAAAGAATTGAATGCTTCCATTAACGATAATAACCTTGATGTTTTTTCCTTGACAAATTTCTAGAGCATTAATTTTAGACTCCATACCACCGGAGCCCAGATTACTTTCAGTGTCTTGGATATAAGTTTTTACCTCTTCAATACTTTTAACGTTTTCAATTAGTTTAGCATCCGGATTTATGTTTGGATTTCCAGTGAAAATTCCATCAATGTCAGAAGCGATGACTAATTTTTCAGCATTCATCAAAACTGCAACCATTGCAGATAGTTTGTCATTATCCCCAAGAATAATTTCTTCAACTGCAACGGTATCGTTCTCATTTATAATTGGAATATAGTCGTTGTTTAAAAGGACTGTAATTGTTTTTTTAGTATTCTCACGTGATTCTTCACCTTGGAGATCAAAGTGTGTTAAAAGGCACTGAGCAACTTGCAATCCATGATCTGCAAAAATTTCCATGTAAATTTGCATTATCTTAGGCTGTCCTATAGCCGATAAGGCTGATTTAAGGCCTAAGGGTCTTTCAGGAGCTTTAAGCTTAACGAATTGTTTCGCAACTGCAATAGCACCTGATGAAACAAGAATTACATTATAATCCTTTTTTAAATCAAGGATTTGCATCGAAATATCTTCAATTTTTCCTCTAGAAATATTATTGGTTCCACCAGTTAAAGTAGAGGTGCCAATTTTTAATACAATGATTGGTTTCATATGTTTTTAACCTCTAATTTGTCCGTTCCCTTTAATAAACCACTTGTTAGTTACCAATTGCCCAGTTCCTACAGGACCTCTGAAGTGAAGCTTTTGCGTACTAATGGCTATTTCAGCACCAAAACCTAATTGCCCCCCATCTGTAAATCTTGATGAAGCATTTTGATATACAGCAGCACAATCTACTCTATTTTGAAAGTCTTCAGATGTAGAGTCGTTTGAAGCTATAATTACCGCTGAATGTCCACCCGAGTATTTATTAATTGTTGCGATAGCATCCTCAATATCGTTGGTTTCTGAAATTAATATTTTTGGGGATAAAAACTCCTCGGCGTAAATATTATCGGTCATTTTAGTCACTCCACCGAAATTTTCCAGTTGCGCGCCGTCTGTAATAACCTCAATATTAATTTTCATCAATTCCTTAATTAGAATTTCAGCTTTCTCTTTAAAATTAGGAAGGTTTACGTTTATAATAACTTTATCAATTGCGTTACAAACACTTAATCTACTTTTACCATTTAGAATTACATCAATTGCCATGTCAAAATCGCATTTGTCATGAATATAAACAAAGTTATTTCCTCTCCCGCTAATTAATAAAGGAACCGCAGTGTTTGTTCTTATATAATTGATTAAACCTTCACCACCTCTAGGTATAATTAAATCAAGATTGTGCGTATTTTCTTTTAATAAACGCTGTGTTTCTTCTCTGTTAATATCAAGGTAAGTCACAAAGTCCTTTGGAATACCGTTTTTAGTTAAGGCTTGATGCCAAAGGTTCACTAAGAATATATTTGAGTTTTTGGACTCTTTCCCTCCTTTAAGTAATATCTTATTCCCTCCTTTAAAAGCTGTTATTGCTGCTTCAATAGTAACATCAGGTCGAGATTCATAAATGATTAAGATATTTCCAAAAGGAACAACTTTGTTTTGCACAAGCATTCCATTAGGGTGGTTGTACTCATGCAATATATTACCCTGAGGATCTTCGTGGGTAATAACATCTTCAACAGCAGCAATCATACCGTCTACTTTTTTAGCATCAACTTTAAGTCTGTCTATCAGAGTAGGGTCGATATTACCCGTACCGTCAATATCAATTTTATTTTGAGCAATTATTTCTTCTTTGTTTTGCTCAATTAATAAGGCTAAATCCTTTAATGCTTTATTTTTTGTTTCAGTTGTAAATATCATATCTCTAAATTTCTTTTGCTATGTTATGAATTACCAAGCTCTACAGCCCTTTTGTATGCTGCAATCGCACCTTCTTTAATAGAATCTTTTACATTGTTTTTTTCGAAAGAATTGATCGCCTCTATAGTCGTTCCTCCTTTTGAACAAACTTTATCAATCCATTCACTTGTGCTTAAATTATTCTTCCTAAATAAATCTACAGCGCCATCAAAAGTTTGGGTAACCATTTGTTTAGCTTCCTTTTCAGAGAAACCAAATTCGTTAGCTGCATTCATTAACCCTTCCATAAAGTATAAAATGTATGCTGTCCCACTTCCTGAAATACCTGTGGACTTATCAACGTCATCTTCGTTTTGTAAATGAATAGCTTCACCTGTAGAACCTAATAATTTCGCTACGGTTCTTTCTTCCTGCTTACTTACGCTATTAGAAGAAGTGAAGGTTGTCATACCTTTTCCGATCATAGCGGGAAGGTTAGGCATCGATCTCACAACCTTAGCTATGCTAAGGCCCGCCTGTATTGTTTCTATTTTAACACCAGCCATTACTGAAATAACGAGCTGATTTGGATTCATATAAGCTTTTATTTCTTCAAAAACAGCTGGAGCATGAAATGGTTTAATTGCAAGTAATATAATGTTTGATTTTTTTATACAGTCACTCGGTGATGATTCAATTAGGAATTGAGGTTCTGTATCTTTTAACCTTTTAACATTATCATCACCTTTTTCAAGAATTGAAATTTGCTCACTTAGCAAGCCTGCCTTATCAATTCCCTTAGCATAGGTAAGTCCCATATTTCCACCACCAACTACTGTAAGTTTCATGTTTTAAATTTTGTACAAATATAAATATTGTAAAGCTTCTAAGGCAGGGGAGAACAAATAAGTGTTAAAGGTTCTAATGTTAGTCTTTCATACTTTTTTCTCCCATTAAGTTTCCATATCGATGGTAATTGATTGATAATGATTGCTCTGTCAAGTAATTCAATAATTCCATTCGGCCGTTTTCAGAAGGCTTTTTTTTGTAAATGTGAATGTTTTTTGTGTGACATTCTTGTTGGAAAATCCTTGGAAGCTTGGTTATTAAACTTCTTATCACAGTGAGGGGGTCAAAATCAGTAAATATTTGATTAAAATTTTCCAGGTTATTTATTTTATGACTAGTTACTTTTAAGTCCGCTGAAGTTGTTACTATTTCGAATTTACACTTGAGTACTTTACACGCTTCAACAACCATTTTTAAGTTAAGTTCGGTGGAGTCTTTGTCTATCAAAATAAAAACTTTCTTAGGTTTAAGATATCTTAAAATGTTGTGTTGGCCTCTAATTTTTGTGCTGTCAACTTCTTTTTTAAAATAAGTGTGAAATGCGTTTTGGTATTCCTGTTTGATGGTAGAGTTTGGTTTTGGTATTAAACGAAGAAATTGTCTAACGTAATTGGGGCCACCAGCTTTCATTCCAAAACCATAAGAGGAAGCTTTAATACCTCCAAATGGTTGTCTTTTAACGATTGCGCCAGTTGTACTTCGGTTAGCATACAAGTTTCCTACTTTAATTTGACTTTTCCAGTACCGTACTTCTTCTCTAGCTAACGATTCAATACCACTAGTTAAACCAAAAGGACTGTCGTTTACAAATTTAATTGCCTCACCCAAACCACTTGCCTTCATTACACACAATATAGGACCGAATAATTCATTTTGATATTCATAGCTGTTTTGTGTGATTCCCCATTTTATTCCTGGAGAGAGGATGAAATCTCCAGTTTGAACAGGTTTTAACAACCATTCTTCATCTTTCGTAATTTTTAAAACATGTTTTATTTTATCGTTAATTGGAACTGCCATAGGTCCAATTTTTGTTTTGTTATCCCAAGGTTTCCCTAAAAATCTGCTTTGAGTAGCGTCTTTTAATAAAGCCCTGAATTCTTTGTTTTCATAAACCTCTTTTTCTAGTATTAAAACTGAGGTTGCAGAACATTTTTGACCTGTATTACCAAAAGCAGAATCAACAACATTACTTATGGCTTGTTCTCTGTCGGCGAGTGCTGTAATGATAGTAGCATTTTTTCCACCTGTTTCTGCGAATAAGTTTAAGTAAGGGTTTCTTTTTAATAAAAACTGTGCTGTATCTGTTCCTCCAGTCAAAATAACAGCGTCAAATATATTCCCAAAAGAGAGATACTTATCTAATATGCTATCTGAAGTTGGTAGAAATGCAAAGGCATCTTTAGGAATCCCAGCATCCCATAAACATTGACTGATTAAGAATGCTGTAGCGGCAGCATTTTGAGATGGTTTTAAAATTACGCGTTTTCCCGCTGCTAAAGATGCTAAAACACCTCCAATTGGAATTGCTATTGGGAAATTCCATGGAGACAATACAAGGTTAATTCCCTTATTTAAATATTCAATTCCTTCTTCCTCTATTTGTAAAATAGACTCAGCGTAATAATTTGCAAAATCAATTGCCTCTGAAATTTCAACATCAACTTCGCTTGGTAGTTTACCCAATTCAGCAACTGTTATTCCAATTAAATCGCCTCTTTTTTTAGCAATTTCAACAGCGGCTTTTTTCAACAGATCACCTCTTTGTAATGCATTTTTTGAATACCAAGCCGAAGAGGCGGATATCATTGATTCAAAATCTTCTTCTGTCGCTTGTTCATAAGTCCAGCTTAACTCTCCTTCCCAGTTCTTTTGTTTGATTTTTATTCTATTTCCGTTAGTAGATTTCCCAACTACTGGAATATTGTAAAGGTCTATTTTGTTACGGTTAGACCATTTTTCCTTAATGGCTTCTAGCCAGTCTCTATTCGACTTACAAGTCCAATCCGTATCAGGCGTATTTTCGAAATCTGCATCAAAACTGCAGACTTCGCTTAATCGGTTTTGAGTTCTATTTGAATTTGTTTGTACTTGATTAATGAGTTTTAAGGATTCTAAAAAGTGTTCTTTTAGTTCCTTCCATTTTTCAGAACCAACTTTCAAATCAAAACCTTCTTTGAGAAAATTACCATCTTGCGTTCCCTCATCTAATCTCCTTACTAAATATGCAATTGCATTTAAGTAGTTTTCTTTTTGAACAATAGGGGTATATAAAATCAGGTTTGCGCCTCTTTTATTTAATTCAATAACAGTGGATTTGGCCATACCCTCTAACATTTCAAAATCTACATTAGTATGCAATTTTTGTTCTTGAACGATATGTAAGCAAAAGGATAAATCAAAAATATTATGTGAAGCAATTCCAACATTAAGACATTTGGTGGAATTTACAGTTAGTAATTCAAGTAGAATTTTTTTAAAATTCGCGTCTGTATCAACTTTGGAATTATAAGTAGCTAAAGGCCAACCGCGCATCGATGACTCTGTTTTTTCCATTTCATAATTCGCTCCCTTTACAATCCTTACTTTAACAGGAAACCCTCCGTTTTCAACTCTTTTAATAGACCATGCTTGTAAATCCTTAGCTACCTTATAAGACTCAGGTAAGTAAGCCTGCAGAACTATCCCAGCTCTTAAAAACTTAAACTCTTTTTTATTTAATGTTCGAACAAAGGTTTCGTAAGTAATGGATAAATCTTTAAACTCTTCCATGTCTAAATTGATAAACTTTGTAACACCTAACTCTTCTTTTATCTTCAAGACTTCTCGGTACAAAACGGAAAGTCTTTCAATACAATCTTGAATGACGTTATCATGTCCAATGGCTAATATTTGCGAATGTAATGTGGATAGTTTTATAGAAACATAATTAACTTTTGGTTCATTTAAAATTTCTAAATATTTATTTAATCTTTCTTTTGCTTCATTTTCTCCAATTAAAGTTTCTCCGATGGGATTTATGTTTAGTTCGATACCATGTTTTTTCCTTTTATCGATATGATTTTTAAAAGAAGAACTGTCTTTAAAAAATATAACAGGGCTTGTTACTTGTTGAATTTGTTCCAACATAAGGGGAATACTAACAGAGGGTAATTTGTAGCCAATTATTCTGAAAAGTCGAACTAGGATACTTTCAGAAATATTGAAAAGTTGCTTGTGAGCATTCGTTGAATTAAATAGTCTCACGATATAGGTAGATACTCTATCAAAGTTATGACTTCTAAAAGCTACGTCCATTAAACGTATTAAAAAGTGTTTACTTTCGGGCGATTGTATAATGCTCGCCATTCTATCAGCGAACGGGTTTGAACTAGAAACTCCACTTGAAGTTTGAATAGCTTTAGCTAATTCAATCATCTCGTCAATCTGGTTTTTTTTAATTTCAGATACCATTGTCCGTAAAGTATTAAGAGCTTTTATACATTTAACGACGTGTTTTTGTAAAAAGTTATCATCTCAAAATCAAGACTGTTCTAATTATTTGGGGATGATTTAGTTTTTAAAGTAATTTCTAATGCATTTAACAATGGATAATTTAGTACCTAAACTCTCGACTTATCTAAGTAGTGTTTTGGTAAGGTGGAGACTGCTAAATGTGGAATACTTTATTTTAGGAGATAGTTTGGTACTGGGAATTACCTTGTTAAAGTATTATTTTCTTGAGGAAAAGAAGAAGTGAGAAAAAATAGTATCAACTATTTAATGCTAGGTTGTTTAGTTTTTAATTTAAGAAGCGCCCCGACTGGTTACCGGGGCGCTTTGCTTTTTAGTTGATTTCAGCAATAACAGATATTTCAACATTAACATCTTTTGGTAAACGAGCTACTTCAACACATTCTCTTGCAGGGAAATCGCTTTCGAAATAAGAACCATATACTTCATTTATTCTACCAAAGTCTTCCAAGTTTTTACAAAAAATTGAAGCCTTAACGATGTTAGCGAAATCTAAACCTGATTCATTTAAAATAGCTTTCAAGTTTTTCATTACTTGATGCGTTTCAGCTTCCACAGATTCTGTAATTAACTCCATGCTTTCAGGAATTAAAGGAATTTGTCCTGAAACAAAAAGTAAGTTTCCAGTTTTTACAGATTGGTTGTAAGGTCCAATTGCTGCTGGAGCGTTTTTTGTGTTTATTATTTTTGACATGCTTATATGAATTTTAATTAATTGAACTTCCTCGTCTTTTTCTATCGTACTTCAAGTCTTGAAGTAATCCAGCTTTTGGTCGAATTGTGAATGTGAACCAAACGTCATCTCTAAAAGGGAACCAGTTAGTGGTCATTTCCCAACAGTGGAGTGCTCTTGTGAAATTTAAGTAACCGTTTTGAGCAAAGTCATAGGTTTCCATATTGATTGGTAGATTGTACCTGAATGATAAATTATTTGATAAATCGACCTTACCTGAAAGACTTAAAGATTGGTTTGTTGTTACATCAAAAGTGGGCTTAGAATAAGTGTATGTGTAGTTGATATTCATGGACCAGCCAAAATCTTGATCCTTTCCTTTATCCAATCCGAAAATCCATTTTACAAATTGGTTTCTATTTAAACTGATTGATGATTGAGCTCTAAAGCTTGTTAGTCTTCCTAACTGTCCAGCTTTCCATAGTAGGCTGTCGTAAACAAATCCATTTTCATCAATGTCGTAAGGTGAAAAGTTTCCGGATATGTTTAAATTTTTAAGAAACACTGGGGCTGTGTTTAAAGAGAAACTTAAATTACTCCATTTTAAAGAGTCTTTTAACATGTTGTAAGAAGAATTCACTCTAAAAGCATTGATGATATTGACCTTCTTATATTTTAAGCCAGTTGAGTCACTATTATCCCTCACTTTCGATTGTAAGTTTTGATCTAAACTAAAATTAATACTGGCAGCTTTGCTTGCGTTGGGTCTAAAAATAGAAGTGGAGTATTTACTGTATTCTATGTTTTTTTGTAGAACAGTATCGAATTCAAGTTGATTTATGTTTTGAGCATCAATGAAAAAATCCGGTCGGTAAGTTAAATTAACGGAAGGGGTAATCGTGTGTCTGAATCCTTCTACATACATTCCTTTTTTTAACTTGTATGTTCCAAAAATCTTTGTATTTAAACCAACATTACCTAATGACAAATCATATGCATAATTGTATTTATTAATAGTGTCATTTGATAAGCCACTTTCTGCTTGTATTTTGTGAATTTCTTCGGTCATTAAATAAGAATTCCAATTAATTGAAGGAAGAGTGATATTTAAATACTTGAATAGGGATACTCGTTTTGATACTCTCAGATTAAAATTAGCTTTGGCTCCGTTTCGTAAGTTATTTAAAGTCGTTTTTTCAAAAAAGGTTGAGTCTGAAGTAGTCACGGAGTTCTTTCCTTCTGCGCTCCCCCCAAATGTAAATATTCCTCTTTTTACTGGACGTATATTTAGGTTTACGCTTGGTAAAGTCATTGAAATTCTATTTTGAGAAAAATTTTGATCTAGTCTAGACGTGGTAGTAATACTCCAGTTTTTTTCATTCCAACCCCAGCTAACTTGAGAAGTGTTTTGACCTTGGACAGAGGAAACTGCACTTTGCATATTTAAGTTTTGTGTTTGGTTAAAGGTGGGCGATTTGGCATCAATACTAATTCTTAAAGAGCTTTTAGGATGTGCTTTGGTGTTTTGTTTGAAATTCCATTTTAAGTTGAAATCTTGTGTGACCTTATAGTCACTCAATACTGGATTCCCAATAACGTCTTTGGTGTAGTTGAATCTTAACTGACCATCATATTTATATTTTTTTTTGTATTTAAAATCGGATGAAAATAAGGTTCTACCTGAAAAATAAATACTTGTTAGAAAATCTGCGTGAACGTAATCATTTATAGCCCAGTGAAATCCAAGTTGATCCAGCCCATAAGATCCACCTCTTTGATCGTATCCGGGAATAAGTATCCCCGATTTCCTTTTTGTGTTATTGGGGAACATTCCAAAAGGAACCCAGACTGGGGTTCTTAATTCTCTAATGACAAGGTTTGTTGGTCCAACAATTATTTTTTTACCAGGAACTATTTTCAATTTACTTGCTTCAAAATAGAAGTGAGGATGTTCCGCATCGCAAGTTGTTATTTTACCAGTCTTTAAAAAGATCTCATTATTTGGCATTTTTTTTCCTTTATCGGAAAGTAAATACATTTCACCTTCTTGCGTAGTTGCTTGAATAATTGTTCCTTTTTTAGAGGTAAAATTATATTTCATTTCAGGAGACTGGAATTCTTCTCCTTTATCGTTAAAAATAACTTTATTGATTAGGTTACCATTGGCATCTCTTTCACCAAATGCATGTACTTCATTTTTGGATATGTAAACCTTAATTAAATGAGCCGAAAGTGATATATTACCATACTCCACTTTAGCTTCACCAAAAAGGTATACTATTTGGTTAGTGTTATCGAAATCAATAGAATCTTTAGCTGTGTATTTAACTTTGAATTCAGGAGCATTTTTAGAAATATCATTAAATTTAAGCGAATCGGTTAAAGTTGTATCTACAATTAATAACTCAGAAGAGTCGTTTGAAAATAAAGAAAACGAAGGCTTGGGGCTAGTTTTGGCAAACCCATTGTTAATTAATAATCCCATTAGAACGACTAATATCCTTGATCTTATGTTTAATTTAGTTAACAAACCAATAATATTCCTAAACGGAAAATGTTTTAACAATATGAAAGTGAAGTCTAAAATTACGCAAAATTTAGAGGGATATACCAAAAATTATGCCTTAGATTTAAAACGTTTACTTCCTATTTGTCTTGTGTTTTTAATGAGTTTTTTAACTTTTTTTACAGTTGAGGCTCAATCAGAGCTCATTAAATCAAAAAGTTTTAATGTTCAAACAATTGTTATTGATGCAGGTCATGGAGGTCATGATCCTGGGTGTTTAGGTTCATCATCTCAAGAAAAACATGTTTGTTTGGGAGTAGCGTTGAAGTTAGGTAAGTTGATTAACGCATACTATCCTGATGTAAAAGTTATTTACACAAGAGACAAAGATGTATTTGTGAAATTGCACGAAAGAGCAAACATTGCGAACAGAAACAAAGCAAACCTATTTATAAGTATCCACGCCAACTCTGCTCAAAACAAGAGTGCTTATGGTACAGAGACTTACGTAATGGGTACTAAATATACAGATCGTAACTTAGAACTATCAAAAAGAGAAAATTCTGTTATTTTACTGGAGAAAGATCATGAGAAAAATTATGATGGCTACGATCCCACAAGCCCAATGAGTAATATTTTAATGAGTTTGTATCAACAAGAATATTTAGAGTCGAGTATTAATTTTGCTTCTAAAGTTGAACATCAATTTAAAATTAGAAATGAGCGACGAAGTAGGGGGGTTCGGCAACGTGTTTTATTGGTGATGTACAAAACAACAATGCCTAGTGTGCTAATTGAAGTTGGTTTTTTAACAAATAGCGAAAATCAAAAACTATTAAAAGAGGAGTACGGACAAGCCGAAACTGCAGGTGCAATATTTAGAGCATTTGTTGAGTATAAAAGTGAAATGGAAGGAATGTCTACATCGGAAGTTGCATTGAAGGAAGCTAAGGCATTTGCTGATTGGGAAAAGATGTTAGTAAATGTTTTAAAAATAAAAGTAGGAGAATATCAAGCTAAAGAAATTGATAAAAGAGTGAAGAGCAGCATTGATTCTTTGCAGAAAGTAGTTGCAAAACAACAAGCGGTTGAGAAAAAATCGAATACAGAAAAAAAAGATCCAAAAAGTTGCGATGTTCTTTTTAGAGTCCAAATAACTTCATCAAGTAAGAAAATTCCCTTAAATTCACGCAAGTTTAAAGATGTGAAGGACGTTTTTGAGTACGAATCAAACGGTATATTCAAATATGCTGTTGGTAATTGCGTTACACAAAAGGAGGTTATTGAATTACAAAAAGAAGTTAAGAAAACGGTTTTTTCAGATGCTTTTGTTATTGCATTTTATAAACAAAAAAGAGTTTCTGTGAAAAAAGCGAAAGAGTTAATAGCTTCAGGGCAACAATAATAAAATATTGAATGAACAAGGAATTTAAAATAGGATTAGTAGTTACAACAGCAATTTTCATGTTGTATTGGGGATCTAATTACCTAACAGGAGATAATATTTTTCAAGAAGAGGCTTCTATTTATGCGAAGTACCAAAACTTAGATGGTTTAACCTCCTCAAGTGGTGTAAACTACCGTGGTGCTCAAGTTGGTTCAGTTAAAGGAATCGAATTTGATACGAAAGCAACTGATGGTTATTGTTGGGTTGTAAAGTTTGATGTGACAAGAGAAGGAGTAGTATTAAAAGATAGTTGTATTGCGGAGATTGCTAGTTCGGATTTACTAGGGACAATGGTGGTTTCTTTATCTGAACTTGATAGTGGTTCTGCATTCGTTAAGGTTGGCGATACTTTAAAGGGTGTTTTGTCAAAATCGTTACAAGATAAAGTTGATGAGCGATTAAGACCTCTTCAGAAAAAAATTGATCAGCTAGTTTCTTCAGCTGATGTTTTGATTAATACGTTTGTGACAGTAATGGATGACAGAACTCAAAACAACTTAAAGCGTTCGTTTGAGCAAATCCCTGCCGCAATGAAAAATATCTTAAACACAACAAAGTCTCTAGATTCTATCACAACTGATTTGAAGAATGCCAAAGTTCAACGAATTGTTGATCATATTGAATCACTAACGAAAACTTTGAATAATAATAGTGATAAGATTACTGGTATTATTGCAAACTTGGATAATTTAACTGATAGTCTAGCAAAATCTAATATCAAACAAACGATTGGAAGAGTTAATCAAGTTTTAACTGAAACAGAAACAATTGTTACTAAGATTAATAATGGAGAAGGTACAGTGGGAATGCTGCTAAACGACAAAAAACTCTACGAGCATTTAGTTTTAGCATCTGCTGATTTAGATTTCTTATTATTAGATCTTAAGCAAAACCCAGGAAGATACTTAAATATATCGTTACTTAATTTTGGTAGTAAACGTCAAAAAGAGCCAATTGCTTTGGACAGCTCTCATTATGATGTATTAAAACAAAATGCTGAACTTTTAGATAAGTTTAATAATAAACTTGCTGAAAAACTGATGAAAGAAATTTCAGATTCTTGCGGATACCCCTGTGATTCGATTAAAATGCAACAAATTTTAAAAAAATACAGTAAAGAGGTTGAATAAATTAATTTAACTGAATGAACTTTCTTCCGAACATTATCTTCATTGTCTTATTGGTGGTAACGTCAGTAATTTTTGCTAAACAAGTAAAAAAAATCCGAAGAAATATTTTATTGGGTCGAGATGAAAATCGATCAGACAGAAGGCGAGAGCGATTTGAGCAAATGTTCAAAGTTGCAATTGGTCAAAGTAAAATGACTACAAAACCGCTTTCTGGGGCTCTACATATAATCGTTTATGTTGGATTTGTAGTCATTAATATCGAGGTTTTAGAAATAGTGATCGATGGTGTTTTAGGGACACATCGAATATTTGCTGATTTTTTAGGTTCCATCTACGATTTGTTAATTGGGTCGTTCGAAATTTTAGCATTAGGAGTTTTGCTTGCGTGTGTTGTCTTTTTAGCTAGAAGAATTTCGAAAAGGATTAAGCGGTTTGATGGAGTTGAAATGACTGCTTGGCCCAAGAATGACGCAAACATTATTTTAATTGTTGAAATTGCTTTAATGATGGCTTTTTTAGTAATGAATGCTGCCGACGAACAATTACAATCTATTCATGCTGAGGGATACATTGCCGCGGGATTTTACCCCATAAGTGGCTGGCTAAGTCCATTAATGGGCATGTTTGAAGCATCAACTTTAATCGTTATCGAACGATCTTGTTGGTGGTTTCATATTATAGGGATTTTGGGCTTTTTAAATTATTTACCTTTTTCAAAACACTTTCATATTTTATTGGCTTTCCCAAATGTATTTTATTCAAAGCTTACGCCTCAAGGTCAGTTCAACAATTTGGAAAGCGTTAGGAAGGAAGTGGAATTAATGATGGATCCAAATGTTGACCCATATGCAAGCCCACCAGAGGATGATTTAAATGCAGCATTGCCTGCTCCGTTCGGAGCGAAGGATATTCAAGACCTTTCCTGGAAGAGTATAATGGATAGTTATACATGTACCGAATGTGGTAGA
>ERZ1048686.1612-NODE-1612-length-16906-cov-5.106463_pt1 | contig 16906 bp, 16 predicted proteins | sample MGYA00383099_ERZ1048686 | MGnify/ENA primary metagenome ERZ1048686 (study PRJEB29581, sample SAMEA5548369) | metagenome | biome: marine; feature: coastal; material: water | depth 25 m | study: Short-term variability in the microbial, nano- and picoplankton... | reverse complement strand
ATTTGCAGAGCAAGATCCTTCCTATCGCAAACGTGTCCTTCCCGGAGGCGCGGCTGTTCGCATTGGGATTGAAGCAGGCGTTCGGCTAGGATGGGATCGTTGGCTTTTGGGTGAGCGTGGCCGTGAAACCAAATCAGATTTCATCGGAATGTCCGGTTTTGGTGCCTCGGCCCCTGCAAATACACTTTTTGAGCATTTTGGCATAACAGTGCAGAGCATTATTGAAAGGACCAAGGCGTTACTTTGAACCTGTAGAGCCGTGTGCAGTGAGTCGCTGCCGCGGTCATTCGGGTTAAAATTAATGTAAAAATTATCAAACCATAAAAATGTTAGCGCAAGCAAAACCATTTGGCCTTAGTTTAACGCTAACATATTGGTAAATCTATTGAATTTTCATTCCTATTGCCAATACCCTTGGCTATAAGCATCTCAAGCTGGCGTATAGGGGAAAACAGATGACGGTGACTTTGGGCATAAATGGATTTGGCCGTATCGGTCGATCGACTTTGGCGCATATTGCTGAAAGTGCGCGCAACGATGTTCAAGTCGTGAAAATTAATGCCACCGGTCCGATCGAAACCAACGCACATCTCTTACGCTATGACAGTGTGCATGGCCGGTTTTCCGGGCAGGTAACCGTCAACGACAACACACTCGACCTTGGCCGAGGTGCGATGCAGGTCATGTCAAGCTATCGGCCAGAAGATCTGGACTGGAGCGGATGTGATGTGGTTCTGGAATGCACAGGCAAATTCAATGATGGCAAAAAGTCTGCTGTCCATATGCAGCAGGGTGCAAAATCAGTTCTTATTTCGGCGCCGGCAAAAAATGTCGATAAAACGATCGTCTATGGCGTCAATCATCGGGATTTAACCCCAGATCACACAATGATTTCAAATGGCTCGTGTACTACGAATTGTCTTGCGCCCCTTGCCAAGGTACTACATGACGCAATCGGAATTGAGCGCGGAATAATGACCACAATCCACTCTTATACCGGAGATCAACCGACATTAGACCGGCGCCATAGCGACCTATACCGCGCGCGGGCAGCGGCGATGGCAATCATCCCCACTTCAACCGGTGCAGCCAAAGCCCTGGGCGAGGTTTTGCCGGATTTAAGCGGAAAACTGGACGGCACCGCCATGCGGGTCCCTACTCCGAATGTATCTGCAGTAGATTTAACTTTTGAAGCCAGTAAATCTGTCACCAAAGAAGATGTGAACGCAGCAGTAAAAGAAGCAGCAGCGGGGCACATGGGGCATGTGCTGGCCTATGACGAAGAGCCTAAGGTCTCAATAGATTTCAATCACACAACGCATTCCTCGATTTTTGCCCCAGAGCAAACCAAAGTTATTGGTGGCCGAATGGTTCGTGTTTTGGCTTGGTATGACAATGAATGGGCGTTTTCGTGCCGCATGGCAGATGTTGCAGCAACGATGGGGCGGCTTCTGCATTAAGGGCTTGCCTCAACCAGCATAACTTCTTACGTTTCTAGCGATTTATTTGCATAACATTTCTTTTTTCTAATTATTTTGGACATCTGTACTTTGTCAAATCGTACTTGGACAATTTTGTTTTTGGGTATTGTTGCCCTTTTGCTTGGCGATACCCTTTTCTCTGATGCAGAAACTTTGATAGTTCTAGGTCGAAAAATACTCATCCTGATCGAGTGGATGGCCTTCTGGAGATAATTAAACACCGCTAAAAGGTTGTTTTTACGGTTGACAATTGCTCTGAAATATTAATGTTAGCGCTAACTCATGAGCAGCATTAAAGAAAGACAATACTATGGCAGTGAAAGTCGCGATCAATGGATTTGGCAGGATCGGACGTAATATTTTGCGTTCTATCGTGGAAACACAAAGAACCGACGTTGAGGTTGTTGCCATTAATGACTTAGGACCCGTTGAAACCAACGCACATCTGTTCAAATACGATAGCGTTCATGGAAAATTCGCAGGCACGGTCAAATCCACTGAAACTTCAATAGATGTTGGTATGGGGCCTATTTCTGTAACGGCACTGCGCAATCCGGCAGAATTGCCATGGGCAGATGTTGATATTGTGATGGAATGCACTGGTATTTTTACAGACCGTGAAAAGGCAGAAATCCATCTGCAAAATGGAGCGAAGCGGGTTTTGGTATCTGCGCCCTCAAACGGATCGGACAAAACGATCGCTTATGGGGTAAACCATAGCGCTTTGAGCGCCAGTGATGTCATTGTTTCAAATGCCTCATGTACGACAAATTGCTTGTCCCCTGTTGCCAAAGCCTTGAACGATGCGATTGGCATCAAACGTGGGTTTATGACGACTATTCATAGTTATACCGGCGACCAACCCACGTTGGACACAATGCACAAAGACCTTTACCGGGCGCGTGGCGCAGCACTTAACATGATCCCAACAACCACCGGTGCGGCTCGCGCGGTGGGGTTGGTATTGCCTGAACTGGACGGCAAACTGGATGGCGTTGCTATTCGCGTACCCACGCCAAATGTGTCCTGTGTGGATTTAACCTTTGAAGCCGCACGCGATACCACGATAGAAGAAATCAACGTCGCTATTCATGCTGCTGCCGCTGGCCCGATGAACGGTGTTTTGGGTGTAACCGATGAAAAGCTGGTCTCTATGGATTTCAATCATGACAGCCATTCTAGTATCTTCGCCACCGATCAAACAAAGGTCATGGATGGCACGCTGTGCAGGATCCTTACATGGTATGACAATGAGTGGGGATTTTCCACGCGTATGGCTGATACAGCTGTCGAAATGGGTAAATATCTTTAATCTAAATATCTTTTAAAGCTCGGAAAAGCCTATTTTCCGAGCTTGGCAAGCAAGCGTTCATGCACTTCAGGCGTGACGAACTTGGACACATCACCATCTAAACGGGCTATTTCTTTGACCAGTTTTGATGCAATGGCTTGATGTCGTGCTTCTGCCATCAAAAATACCGTTTCAATGGTTGAATCAAGAGCTCTGTTCATGCCGACCATTTGGAATTCGTATTCAAAATCGGCAACCGCACGCAATCCCCGAACAATGACGCCTGCGCCAACGTCATGGGCGCAGTCAATCAATAAATTTTCAAACGGATGCGCCACAATTTCAGTTCCAATTTCAGATGATAAGCCCGCACATTGCAATTCAATCATTGAAACCCGCTCTTCCAATGAAAACAACGGACCTTTGTCGCGGTTAATCGCCACACCGATGACCAACCGATCAACAAGCATAGCCGCTCGGCGAATAATGTCGACATGTCCGAGAGTGATCGGATCAAAAGTTCCAGGATAAAGCCCAATGCGCATCTAGAGATCCTCTGCCGAGAAATTATACTTTCCGCAAGCAACAATATTGCTGGCAAAATTGCAAGGGTCAGTACCCCATTATCATGCCTTCAAGTGCTTCTTTTTCCATCGAAAGTTCTGAAAGTTTTGCTTTGACCACATCACCCTGAGTAATAAGGCCTATCATTTCACCATTCTCGACCACAGGAATATGGCGAAACCGCTTGTCGGTCATAATTGTCAAAACTTGATCAGCAGTTGCCTCGCGCCTGCAAGTCACAATTTTTCGGGTCATAAAGTCGTTCACAGGCGCGCCTAACGCCTGCACACCACGATGGGCGATAGCACGTACGATATCTCGCTCTGACAAGATCCCACTGGCTTTTTTACCATCTTCAGAAATGACCACTGTGCCAATTTTATTCGAGGCTAGAATAGCTGCTGCTTCCACTAGTGTAGTCTCTGGCTGCACTGTAATAACATCATCGTTCGCTTTGGAATTCAAAATTTGTTGCACAAGCATTAGATTTACCAGAACTTTATTTCAATATCTCTATCATATTTGTAATTTAATTTTTGTCAAGGAAATCGCTCTAAGTGATCAAGCTCGGCACGAATTTCTTCACCAAGGGCGGCGACAAACTTATTCATGCGGTCCATTCGACGATCCTCATAGTGGCGAATAAGATAAAAACTACGCGTTAATGAAAACCTATGGGCTAAAATGCGTTTCAATCCCGGAGCAAAGGGCAAAGCAAAATCATGAACAACGCCCAGACCGGCCCCCGCGCGCAACCAATTGAACTGCACAGACACAGAATTTGATGCCAGAGGCAGGCGTTGAACACCCAGTTCTGTCAAATAGTCAAGTTCCTTATCAAAGATCATATCAGCTATATACCCGATGAAACGGTGACCCTTTAAATCTGATAGCTTGGTAAGGGGTGGTTTATTTTGCAAATACTCGGCCGAAGCCGCCAGGTGTAATTTATAATCTGTAAGCTTTTGCACCGTCAGCCTGCCAGTTTCTGGCGGGCTAACCGCGATGGCCATATCGGCTTCTCGTTTGGTTAGGTTAATCACTCTTGGCAAGGCAACAATTTGAATATCCAGATCGGGGTTTTTATCTGAAATTCTTGCGCAAACTTGCGGCAATAAAAAATTTGCGCAGCCATCAGGGGCACCGATCCGAATTTGGCCACTCAACGATCCGGTTTGCCCTGAGATTTCTTCGCTCAATCCGGCCATGGCCTGTTCAACGCGCACTGCGTGGTCCAGCATCCGGTTACCCGCATCAGTCAATGCGTATCCGAAAGTCGAGCGGATAAATAGTGAACGTCCTAGCTGATCTTCAATACGGCCGATGCGCCGCCCAACGGTTGCAGGATCTAGTTTTATTTGGCGTCCCGCTGCCGACAAAGTTTCATACCGAGCCACAGCTAAAAATATCCGTAAATCATCCCAATTATCTGTCACTTTTCACCTTTGCAATTTTGCAGGTCTACTTTGAAATTTTTCCTCTTTTCACCACATTTTTGCAAGGGTAAACTTATACCAAATTGATAGGAGAGCTCTCATGCAAGAATTAACTCATTATATTGGTGGTGCGAATGTCAAAGGAACATCAGGGCGGTTTGCCGATGTCTTTAATCCGGCCACCGGTGAAGTTCAGGCCCAAGCCCCATTGGCTTCAGAAAGTGAAATGGCGCATGCGGTCGACGTGGCCGCAAAAGCACAGTTAAGCTGGGGTCAGGTTAACCCCCAGCGCCGCGCGCGGGTGATGATGAAGTTTGTGGATCTGCTTAATCGTGATATGGACCGTCTGGCAGAGGCGCTAAGCCGCGAGCACGGTAAAACCTTTCCAGATGCTAAAGGCGATGTTCAGCGCGGGCTTGAGGTTGTAGAATATTGCATTGGCGCGCCCCAATTGCTCAAGGGTGAATTCACCGACAGTGCCGGTCCGGGAATTGATATGTATTCAATGCGGCAGCCTTTGGGAGTTTGCGCTGGTATTACGCCGTTTAATTTTCCAGCCATGATCCCAATGTGGATGTTTGCCCCCGCCATTGCCTGCGGCAATGCCTTTATTCTCAAACCATCTGAGCGTGACCCATCGGTTCCGCTGATGCTTGCAGAGCTTATGGAAGAAGCTGGATTACCCAAAGGCATTTTACAAGTTGTCAACGGCGACAAGGTGGCTGTAGACGCAATTCTTGATCATCCGCTGATCCAGTCAATTGGTTTTGTTGGCTCGACCCCAATCGCTGAATATATCTACGGTCGCGGATGCAGCAATGGCAAACGTGTTCAGTGCTTTGGCGGGGCCAAGAACCATATGATCATTATGCCCGATGCGGATATGGATCAGGCAGCAGACGCTTTGGTCGGCGCTGGATATGGCGCAGCTGGCGAGCGGTGCATGGCGATTTCGGTTGCGGTGCCAGTGGGTGATGAAACGGCCGATCGTTTGATTGAAAAACTAGTGCCACGAATTGAAAAACTGAAAGTTGGCCCCTACACCGCCGGTGATGATGTCGATTATGGTCCTGTGGTTACAGCCGCGGCCAAACAGAACATCCTTGGCTTGGTACAAAGCGGCGTGGACCAGGGCGCAGAGCTGGTCATTGATGGCCGCGACTTTAGTCTTCAGGGCTATGAAGACGGTTTTTTTGTCGGGCCGCATTTGTTCGACCGTGTTACGCCAGATATGGATATCTACAAAAAGGAAATATTCGGGCCGGTTCTCAGCACCGTTCGCGCAGGCAGTTACGAAGAGGCGATAGGTCTGGCGATTGATCACGAATATGGCAACGGCACTGCAATTTTTACCCGTGATGGTGATGCGGCACGTGATTTTGCAAACCGGATCAATATTGGCATGGTGGGGATCAACGTGCCTATTCCCGTCCCCCTCGCCTATCACACATTTGGCGGCTGGAAAAAGTCTGCCTTTGGGGATTTGAACCAACACGGCCCGGATGCTTTCCGGTTCTATACCCGGACAAAAACAGTGACGTCACGCTGGCCCTCTGGCATTAAAGAAGGCGGAGAGTTTAACTTTAAAGCCATGGACTAACAAAGACCACTTTCGGATATCTATAGCCGTTGGAAACGGCTATAGACGCGCTGCGGATGATAAAGGAGCCTTGGGGTGGATTTTGCTTTAACCGAAGAACAAAATGCAGTGTTTGATATGGCCCATGCCTTTGGCCAAGAGCAGATCGCCCCACAGGCACGCGCGTGGGAAACCATGGGCACTATTCCCAAAGACCTTTGGCCAAAGGTGGCTGATCTTGGTCTTGGCGGAATTTATGTCAGCGAAGATCAAGGCGGATCAGGCCTAGGCCGACTTGATGCAACACTGATCTTCGAAGCCCTGGCCATGGCCTGCCCTTCTGTCAGCGCCTTTTTATCCATTCACAATATGTGTGGGGGCATGATCGACAAGTATGGCAGTGAAGACACCCGCGCGCGCTGGCTTCCTGATCTTTGTGCTATGCGCAAAGTCTATAGCTACTGCCTTACCGAACCGGGATCAGGATCAGATGCGGCAGCTCTTAGCACCACGGCTGAGCGGACCAATGAAAACTACGTAATGAACGGCACGAAAGCGTTCATTTCCGGTGGATCCTATTCCGATGCCTATATCGTGATGTGCCGAACGGGCGATAAAAGCCCGAAAGGAATATCTGCTTTAGTGGTTGAAGCCGGAAACCAAGGGCTGAGCTATGGTGCTCTTGAGGAAAAAATGGGGTGGCGATCACAGCCCACGGCGCAAGTACAGTTCGATGATTGCACAGTTCCTATCGACAACCTTTTGGGCGATGAGGGTCAAGGCTTTAGCTACGCAATGGCTGGTCTGGATGGAGGCCGGTTAAACATTGCCGCCAGTGCGCTTGGCGGTGCACAGGCAGCGCTGTCTGCGACCCTGGAATATATGGGCCAGCGAAAAGCCTTTGGCAAATCCATTGATCAGTTTCAGGCACTGCAATTCAAGCTTGCAGAGATGGAAGTTAAACTTCAGTCATCAAGAACATTTTTGCGCCAAGCGGCTTGGAAGTTTGACAATGGCGCATCAGACGCCGGCAAGTTTTGTGCGATGGCCAAGCTGTATGTGACGGATTGCGCCTTTGAAGTGGCCAACAGCTGTCTGCAACTTCATGGCGGATATGGCTATTTATCCGATTACGGTATTGAAAAAATTGTTCGCGATCTGCGGGTCCATCAAATTCTTGAAGGCACCAACGAAATTATGCGCATGATTATTTCCAGACATATGCTCGCCGCCCGATGAACGATATCCATATACGCATGACTGGCCGGGCTGGCCGCATCACTTTGCAGCGCCCGGATGCTTTAAATGCCATGACCTATGAGATGTGCACCGCAATTGAGGCGGCTCTGATTGACTGGCAAACCAATGATGCCGTTGATCTGGTGATTATCGACGCACTTGGAACCCGCGCCTTTTGCGCCGGCGGTGACATTGCTGATCTTTACCAATCAGGGCTGGATAAGAATTATGCTTTTGGTCAGAAATTCTGGGCAGATGAATATCGCCTAAATGCTCTTATTGCAGGATACCCCAAACCCTTTATTGCTCTTATGCAAGGGTTCACCATGGGCGGCGGCGTGGGCATTTCATGTCACGGTAGCCACAGAATTGTGGGCGAAACCAGCCAGATAGCGATGCCGGAATGTGGGATTGGTTTGGTGCCGGATGTGGGCGGTTCCTATATTCTATCGCGCGCGCCAGGATATCTTGGTGAATACCTTGGTTTGACAGCTGATCGCATGGGGCCAAGGGATGCGATACTGGTTGGATTTGCCGATCATTTCATCCCGCAGGATCGTTGGGCACGAATGACAGCAGAATTGGAAAAAACGGGCGACCCTAATGTCCTAAAAACCTATATTGACGAAGCGCCGGCAGGAACTTTGGCAGATGCTTTGCCCATGATAAATGCAGCATTTAAGTCAGGGGACCTTTCCACGATCGCAAGTGACTTATCGCATGATGACAGCGCCTTTGCGGAAAGAACGTTAAAAGCTATGCGCCGCAACTCACCTTTATCAATGGCCTGCGCTTTGAAAATAATTGGACATCTACGCAACAGTTCAGGCGACCTTAAATCAGCCCTGCGCTATGAGTATCGGTTCACCGCACGGGCGATGGAGTTTGGGGACTTCCTCGAAGGTATTCGCGCCGCTATAATAGACAAAGACCGAACGCCAAACTGGCAACACAATATGAACAGCGTTCCATCCACAGATATCGAACATATGCTTGGCCCACTTGGGGCACTGGAATTGCATTTATAGGAGAGATGAAATGAACATCGGATTTATCGGCTTGGGAAATATGGGCGCGCCAATGGCAGAAAACCTGACCGCAGCAGGTTTAAATGTCACCGGCTATGATCCTGCTGGGGTCACGGCCAAAGATGTCGCGATTGTCAGCTCGGCAGCCCAAGCCGCCAAAAATGCCGATATTGTCATCACGATGCTTCCCAACGGAGATATCCTGCGCGCTGTCGCAGATGAAATCATTCCAGCCATGGCCGTTGGTGCAACCTTTCTAGATTGTTCAACCGTTGATGTTGAAAGCGCCCGCCAGGTGGCCGAGAAGGCAACAGCTGCGGGACTTTTACCGCTTGATGCACCCGTCTCTGGCGGCGTTGGCGGCGCCTCTGCTGGCACGTTAACCTTTATGGTCGGGGGCTCTGAGGCCGGATTTTCCACAGCAAAACCGGTATTTGATATTATGGGCCAAAAGGCTGTTCATTGCGGAACCTCTGGCAATGGCCAGGCGGCCAAAATATGTAACAATATGATTTTAGGCGCCACAATGATTGCCACCTGCGAAGCATTTGCGCTTGCCGATAAGCTGGGTCTTGAGCGGCAAGCCATGTTTGATGTGGCCAGCACCTCTTCTGGTTACAGTTGGTCGTTAAACGCCTATTGCCCTGCTCCGGGCGTTGGCCCCCAGTCACCGTCAGACAATGACTATAAACCAGGGTTCTCTGCAGATCTCATGCTCAAGGACCTACGATTGAGCCAACAAGCGGCCACGGCGGTAGATGCAGACACGCCCATGGGGGCTGCAGCAACCAAGCTTTATGGTGAATTTGTCGAAAAGGAAAACGGAAGCGGCCAGGATTTTTCTGCTATGTTGCCGCGATTTGCCGGGCGAAATCGATCCCAATAAAAATATCCATGCGCCTAGTCCCCGCATAATTAACAGCCCTAAGTTTGATTGCCGCGATAGGTTTAGTTCAGCGGTAGCCACAGATGAAATCTTGCAAATTCTGCATCTCTGTACATTGCGTTTTTGCCTACTGATAGGCTTTGGCAAAATACAATTTATTTATTTACAAGTAAAATTAGTCAAAACACGACATTTTGTCGGTTTTTCCTGTTGACCCAATAGAATTGTTTTCGTAGCGTAGCGCCTATAAGTCGGCCAGTCCGACGGGGAGAGAAATTTTTAGTGAAAAAGGGCCTTTAATCGGGCCCTTTTTTGTTGGCATATAGTAATGAATTATCTCCGTTTTTTCATGCTCATTCAATTCATGCCCCATGACATCCGCTAAATTGCGTGATATTACGCAGCTATAATCAGCGGAGTTCAATTGATGTTAAACCGGTTCATTACAGTCTGTTTCTTTTTTGTTTTTTCACTTTTTGCGTCAATGCAAGTTCTGTGGGCACAGAATGCCGAGGCGGGTGAAGGATTGTCATTGGGATTGGCTGTGCCGACACCTGAAATCGGTCAACCATATATTGCCGAGCGTGTTGGCGATTGGAATATCCGTTGTGTTCGCACCCAAGATGGCAATGATCCATGCGAATTGACCCAGATCTTGATCAACAACAAAAATGAGCCAATGGCAGAAGTTGTATTATTTAAACTTCCCGCAGGCCAACCAGCCGTTGCAGCGGCTAATATTATCGTTCCACTTGAAACTTTACTTAATATTCCGCTTACGATTTCTTTTGGTCCCGAAACCAGTAAAAAATACCCCTATTCATTTTGTACATCGGTGGGCTGTATTGCCCGTATTGGCTTGACCGAAGATGATATTGTTTTGATGAAAAAAGGTCTGGTTGCTCAGATCATTATAGCACACCTATCTCTTCCCAATGAAAATGTTATTATTGAACTGTCTTTAAAAGGTTTTACAGCCGCCTATCAAAAAGCAACAATGCTTCAAAACTAGCGGCTTTTCAGGAAATCTAGAACCGACTTTGCTGCAGATATCCCGGGCGTTGATATAGGCGATTTCAAGCGTTCTACCGTGCTCTGCATAGCTTCAATTTGGGTCGTGGGGGCTTCTAAAACATCGCATATTGCGGATGCAATTGCGACTGGCTGGCAGGCTTTGCCGATATATTCGGGAACCGTGCGCGTGTTAGAAACCAAATTCACAAGATTAACGCTATCAACCTGCAACATTCGCCCGATAACCTGACGAGAGATCCAGTTCATATCATAGGCAATAACCATAGGCGTTTGATTGACCGCCAATTCTAAAGAGACCGTGCCAGATGCGGCCAATGCGACATCTGCAGATTTAAATGCTGCCCTTTTTAAGTTGCTTGCCTGATCCAAAGTAAATTCACGCGGATCCAAAACAATCGGCTTATGGACCCAATGGCGAACTGTATCTAACACCAATTCAGCAACCGAGGGGGCTGCAGGAAGGACTACATTCATCTGGGGATGGACGGCTTTCACTTTTGCCAAGCTTTTTTCAAAAACTGGGGCTAAGCGCTTTATTTCAGAGCGCCTTGAGCCTGGCAAACATAACAAAACAGGCGACGAGTTCAGCCCGAACTGTGATCTAAAATCATTAATATCCTGCTGTGTAGCAATGGGGTCGTCAATTACGGGATGCCCGACAAAGTCACAGCTCATTCCAGCGGCCTGCATCAAGGGCGGCTCAAACGGAAACAGGGCCAGAACGTGATCTATATATTTCGCGATCTTGCGCGCACGTGCTGGCCGCCAAGCCCATACTGTCGGCGCTACATAATGAACCGTGGGTATATTTGAGGTCTGCTTGACCAAATTTGCCACGCGAAAGGAAAATTCCGGAAGGTCGATTGTGATCAACACATCAGGCTTTTCTTTTAAAACGGCCGAAGCCGTCTGACCTATGCGCCGTTTTAAATGCCGATATTGGCTTAGGATTTCAGAAATTCCCATCAAAGAAATTTCTTCCATCGGGAAAAGACTGGTGAGACCCATTTCCTCCATTAAAGCACCGCCGACGCCAATGAATTCGATTTCTTGTGTAGTTTGTTCTTTGAACCCTTTCATCATCGCGGCGCCCAGTTTGTCACCTGAGGCCTCGCCTGCAATGATGAAAATTTTCATAGCTTAGGTTCCTGCACCCAAATGAAAATACCCAATGATTTGGCTAGGAAAATAGTTTTTTCCCGCTCAAGTACCAATACATTTTCTGGGGAGATCACGAGCCCGGACAATCCCGCATTGGCCACTTGTTGAATTGTTTGCGGCCCGATGGTTGGAACATCAACCCGCATATCTTGATGAGCTTTGGGGCGTTTAACCAAAACTCCACCCTGAGAAGAGCGCAAAGAGCTTTGAGTGGTGGCCACAAAATCCAAAAGGGCCTCGGTGCCTTGCAAGGTCTCAATCCCAAGAACATGGCCCCCTTCCACCACCACGCCCTGGCCGATATCCAGCGCGCCCATTTGGTGAAGAATGCGATCCGCAAAAATAATATCAGCCAATATTACATCCGCCGGCGCGCCGACAGCCAAACCTTCCGGCAGCGTTAATTCTAAAGCCACATCCTGTGGGGCGATAACCGAAAAACCCTGATCTTCAAAAAGTGTAATCACGTACCGAAGAACTGTATCGTCGCCTTTTTGCAAAACTTTTATGAAATCACGCGCAATGTTTTTCATAAACGCATCGAACTTTGCAGGATCAAGTTGGGGCCGCGACATTGCCCCGGCCATAACGACGTGTGAAATCTCATGATGCTTTAAAAGCTCAAACAGACTGTTCAATTTTTCAAACTGACAGATCTGTATGTTTTTTGCATTTAATTGGTGCGCCATGCCTTCAAAGACGACACATAGCGCATCTGGCACAGCTTGGTGTAGTTGCACTGGCAACTGCCCATCCCCTGCAAGTATTGCAAGACCCGATGTCATATCATTCGCCGGGTGTTAAAAAAGATCGATCTGATGCGCCGGTGACAAAATCAACAATTTGTTGAACATAGTCGCTATCGGTTTCCTCACCCAATCGCTTGGCACGCTCTTGAAACGCGCCCTCACCCTGGGCCAGCATCTGAAAAGCTGCCCGCAAAGCAGTGATATCTGCACGTGCAACCCCCCGCCGTTTAAGCCCCACGAGGTTTAAACCATGCAGCTCGCCGCGCGGCGCCTGGACCAAACCGTGGGGAATGACATCATTAGTCACCATTGTCACCGCCCCGATGATGGCACCCTGCCCGATGCGCACAAATTGATGAAGACCTGACAGACCGCCAACAATGACGTCATCTTCTATAACACAATGGCCCGCAACTGCCGCATTATTGACCAAGATCACCCGGTTGTGGATATGAACATCATGCGCCACATGGCACCCAGCCATGAACAAGCCATCATCGCCAACACGCGTTAGACCGCCGCCGCCCGTTGTGCCGGTGTTCATAGTAACATGTTCACGAATGCGGTTGCGCGACCCTATGCTGAGGGAGGTCTTTTCACCTTTGAACTTTTTATCTTGCGGAATTTCGCCCAAAACCGAAAAGGGAAAAACAATCGTTTCTTCTCCGATATCGGTTTTACCGCTTACAACGACATGACTTTTCAAATTCACCTGATCGCCAAGGGTTACTTCCGCTCCAACGTGGCAAAATGGTCCAATATGGCAGCCCTCGCCCAGAGCTGCGCCCGGTTCTATAATCGCACTGGGATGGACAAAGGAATTGCTCATTCTACGCCTCCTGAGGCAAATCCATCATTGCAGTAAACTCAGCCTCTGCGGCCATCTCGCCCTCGACAGTAGCGACACCGCCAAACTTCCAGACCTTGCCGCCGGGTTTGCCGCGCAGGGTGGTCAGTTGCATTTCCAAAACATCCCCCGGAACGACTTTGCGGCGAAATTTACACTTATCAATTGCCATAAAGTAAATCAGCAAATCTTTGTCGGCCAAATCTAACGCGGTTCCAACCATAACGGCTGCTGTTTGCGCCATAGCCTCGACAATTGTGACACCCGGCATAATCGGGTTGCCCGGAAAATGGCCCTGAAAATGCGGCTCGTTCATGGTCACGTTTTTCAAGCCTTTGGCCGATTGGGTTCCATTTATATCCACCACCTTATCCACCAATAAAAAAGGATACCTGTGAGGTAAAATTCGCTGGATGAGTTGGATATCTGCGCTCAGAGACTGACTGCTCATTTTCAACCTTTATCTTTCATTTCTAAAAGTCCTAGCAATCTGAGCGGTTTGCAGCAAGGGGTGATCTGCATGGGGTATAAAACTGTAGACTGCTTTCGTCCAATAAAGGGTTGGTGAAATCTAGTTTTCAGGTGTTGCTATACCATTGCCCAATCGCTGATCTATCAAAGCAATCGCAGATTGCGTAATATCGGCTTGCGGAAAGACAATCATACGTTGATCATCTTTTTGAATTAAAATGGATGCGCCGCTTTCTTGCATCAACTGTGAAAATATAGGGCCTAATTGACGCAATAGATTTTCACGCGCGAGTTGCAGGTCTTGATTCAATTTATTTCTACGTTCAGATTGCTCTAACCTGAGTTTGGTTGATTTGGCGTCAAAGGCCTCGGCCATTTCACGAAATTCATCCGGCTGTGTTTCGGGCCGAAGATCTCGTAGCTGTTTTTCTTCAGCGATTAACTCGCCTGCAATCCTGTTAAAATCATTTCCTAAAGCTCGTTCTGCTTCTCTAAAATCTGATTGCAAACGTTGGCCATACACGGTTTCAGTAAAGACACGGTCCAAATCCACGACTAAAACCTGAGTGTTAGGCGTAGATTGGGCAAAAGCCGATGTGGCGACCATAACGCTGATTGCGATCGTTACTAGAGTTTGCCAGAAAATACGCCTAAGCATATTTAAAATTGGGTTGAGAGCGTAAATTCAAAATCTTGCTCTTTATCATACTGCTCTTTTTTAAGGGCTCTGGTGAAATTAAACCGAAGTGGTCCGATGGGCGTGGCCCATAAGATAGCAGCGCCCACAACTTGCCGCATGCTGCTGTCCTTATAAAGCAGATCAGGATCGCTGCTGGTAATGCCCCAAAGCGAGCCAACATCATAAAAGATGCTTCCCGATAATCCAAATTCTTCAGGAATACCGAGTGGAAAATCTGCTTCAAACCGGGCCGCCGAATACTGTTCGCCGCCCAAAGCATCAGCCACAGAATTTGCAGTGTCGTACTCGCGCGGGCCTATTCCGCCCGGCTCAAACCCCCGCATAACCTGACTGCCCATCCTAAAGCGATCGATCACTCGGCTTTGGCCTTTGGAATAATTCAATACCCCTCCTTCAAGCGTAGCTCGAAGCGTGACCGCGTCCTTTAGAACCTTGGTCTGACCTACAAGTTTTGCTGTGGTGCTAATACTTGTGGTATCGCCTCCAATACCTGAAAAATCCTGGTTAACTTGCAAAACCAAGGCTGTTGCGGGATTGAACCCGCTACGGCGGGTGTCTAGACTATAGGTATAGCCCACACCGTTTGCACTAACCTCAGGTAGAGTTGCCTCAGTTGAAATGACATCTCCTGAAGTGTATTCGGCCGTAATATTATCAGTTTTGTTGAATATCCGAAGGGCCAACCGCCCATCTTCGCCAACCGGAAAGCCCAATTGTGGTTCGAAAATAATAGAAGTGGTATCAAACAAAGAATTTTGTTGAGCTGTTTGCCGAAAGGCAGCGTTCAGAGAAAAAGATAAATCATTGTATAAGAAGGATGGCTCGGTAAAGCGCAGCGAATAGACCTGATTATCAGTGCCCCCCTTTAATGCCAGGGAAAGAGATTGCCCTCGACCAAGAAAATTTTTCTCGCCGTACTCTAGAGCCGCACCAAATCCCTGAGCGCTGGAATAACTGCCACCTAAAGACAATGATCCGGTTGCTTTTTCAGTCACGGCCACATCGATGATCACCTGTTCGGATGAAGAGCCATCGCGTGAGCTGATGTCCACATTGGCAAACAGGCCCGAGGCTCGGATACGGCGCGCTGTGGCGCCGATGTCGCGGGGGTTAAACGGATCGCCCTCGGCTGTGCGAAAATACCGCCGAATAACCCGGTCCAATGTTCCAGTATTTCCCTCAATATTTATGCGTTCAACAAATTGGCGTGCGCCTCGGGTTAACTCAAAAGTTACATTGATCAGTTGATTGGCGTCATCGCGCGCAATGCGCGGTGTGATTTTTAAAAATTCAAGACCTTTGCGCAGCGCCAGATTCTCAAGTCGGACAATGTCATTTTCGACATCAAGCGGCGCGAAAACTGAATTTTCTTTGATTTTTGATGCAGCAGAAAATTCTTTGGGGTTCACATTCGGTAAATCTGAAGTTGCAGAGATTTTTCCAAACCGAAACTGCTGCCCTTCGCGTAGATTAAACGTGATGAAATATCCATCCCGCTCTTCGGCCAATTCAGCTTTTACATCATTCACCCGGGCATCAATAAAGCCCTTAGATTGGTAAAAATCCTTCAAAATTTGTTTGTCGTACTCAACTTGGTCTGAATTAAACGTATCGCGTTGAATTATGGCTCTTAAAAATCCAGCTTGCTTGGTTTGCAAGACCCGGCGCAAGCGTCGATCACTAAAGGCAGAATTACCAACAAAGCTAATCCGTTCTATTTCAACAGTGCCACCTTCGAAAATCTCAAATACCAAATCAACTCTGTTATCTGACTGGCGTATAATCTGCGGCGTCACTTGGGTAGCCAAGTTGCCAATATCTGCATAGGCTTTCACAATGGCCTCGAGGTCCTGCTCGACATCGGTTGGATTGAATACCCGTCTGGGCTTGGCGCTGATAAGCGATTCAAGGGATTTATTGGTGATCTTTTTATTTCCCTCAAAGGCGATTTGATTCACCGTTGGGTATTCTTGTACCTTGATCAACAACCGCCCATTCAAGGGCTGCAGTTCCACGCTTTCAAAGAGCCCGCTGTCAGAAATATTTTGATACGCCGTGTTTAATTCTGCGGCATCTACCACTTGGGAAACTGGGATATTTGCATAATTTAGAACTGTTGACGTTTCGATACGGCGGTTTCCCGACACATCAATCGAACTAAAGCGAAATTCCTGTGCGAAAACAGTGCCTGAAACAATAGTCATCAAAACAAGTGCAGCACCAAAAAGGGCGCCATTTAATCCACTCCAACGCGCCTTACCGCCAAGCCACTGAGAATAATTCATTTTCCGCACGCCTCTCATGAGCTTTCTCCGCTCTGATTTCCTGCTTTTTGATTATCGGGAAAGCACTTGTTTGTCAAAACCGCATTGAATAATTATCGCTCCGATTGCATAAATATCTAAGGGCAAATCAAGTCATTTGCCAATGCAAACATCA
>ERZ1048686.1611-NODE-1611-length-16906-cov-6.106225_pt1 | contig 16906 bp, 10 predicted proteins | sample MGYA00383099_ERZ1048686 | MGnify/ENA primary metagenome ERZ1048686 (study PRJEB29581, sample SAMEA5548369) | metagenome | biome: marine; feature: coastal; material: water | depth 25 m | study: Short-term variability in the microbial, nano- and picoplankton... | reverse complement strand
CGCGAGCAAAACAAGCCTATGCAGACGACCAGGATCACGAAAACGCACTTCCGTTTTTGCTGGATGAACATTCACATCTACGTACTGCAAGGGGACCTGTAATTGCATAAAGACGATCGGCTGTCGCCCTGAAAGCAGCCGACCACGATAGCCTTCTTGTACTGCATGCATGACAGAGCGGTCACGAAATGGCCTGCCGCTTATGAAGAAGTGCTGAAACCTTCCACTCGCCATATCATCTTCAGGCCTACCAAGGAGAGCCATGACCGATATATCATCGTCAACTTCTTTTGCATGAAGCAAGCGGCTCGCTAGCTGACTTCCATAAATATCGGCGATCCGTTGCCGCCAGTCATCAACCGCAGGCAAATCATGCACTCGTCTCCGATTGTGAGTGAGTGAAAATGCTATCTCTGGATGTGCCAGTGCTGTTTTGACGAAAGCCTCTGATGCGTGAGACCATTCCGTGGCCGGTGTCTTGAGAAATGCGCGCCTCGCTGGAATCTTGGAAAATAGCTGGTGCACCTCGACCGACGTCCCAAGACCACAACCCTCAGGTTGAACGCCTCGATTCAAACCACTATCTATCTCAAGGCGGCTACCGGTACCTAATGCGGTTCTAGTCCGAATAACAACGCGTGAAACCTCAGCAATCGATGCAAGTGCCTCACCTCGAAACCCAAGCGTCTCGATTTTCTCAAGGTCATCGGCACTTCGTAGTTTACTTGTAGCGTGCGGTGAAACAGCTAGGGGTAAATCATCTGCTTCAATTCCACAGCCATCATCAACAATTCGAATTAAGGCAACACCGCCTTGCTCTAATTCCGCATCGATACGGGTAGGGTCAGAATCGAGTGCATTTTCAAGAAGTTCTTTTACGACACTTGCTGGCCGTTCAACTACTTCACCAGCAGCGATTCGATTGATCACGGAAACAGGTAATGCTTGTATCTTCCCCATACTTTAATATCCGGCTCTCTTTCAGAACGCCGCCTCATGTGATGACTAAGAACCAAGAGTGACTCAACATTATTTATGAGATGACATTCTAGTGAAGCTTGTATTCTTTGATCTTGCGATACAGTGTTCTTTCTCCAATACCGAGCATTTCTGCCGTCTGCTCCCGGTTTCCAGCCGCAAGCTTGAGTGTTTCTCCAATAAAAATTTTTTCAATTTCATGAAGAGGGCGGCCAACAAGGGACGCAATACCTTTACTCTCTTCATCGCCTTCCGAACAAATCCCTGCAACATGTTCAGAATCCGGTTCTAACTCGAGTGGGAGGTCATCAACATCAAGTGTTTCATCACAGTCAACAACGACCATACTTTCAATAACATTCCGAAGTTGACGGACATTTCCAGGCCACGAGAACGCCAGCAATTTGAGCCTTGCATCACGGGTCATACTCTTAATTATTTTCTGATGACGCCGAGATAACTGCTTCATGAAATGCTCAATCAGCAACGGAATATCAGCAGATCTTTCTTGGAGACTCGGAATTATAATCGTAACAACTTTCAGACGATGATAGAGATCACTACGAAAAGTCCCTCCCTCAATCGCATCTTCAAGGTTCCGATTTGTTGCCGAAAGTATTCGCACATTAACCCGAACAGGCTGATTTGAGCCGACTCTCGTAATTTCCCCTGACTCAAGAACGCGAAGTAACTTAATCTGAGTGGCCATGGGCATGTCGCCAACCTCATCAAGGAAGAGCGTCCCGCCATCAGCATACTCAAACTTCCCAACACGATCCGAGGAGGCATCGGTGAACGCACCTTTAATGTGGCCAAAAAGCTCGCTCTCAAGAATATTCTCACTCAAAGCCGCACAATTGAGTGCTACAAAAGGCTTCTTTTTTCTTGGGCTATTCTGGTGAATTGCCTGAGCAACAAGTTCTTTCCCTGTCCCGGTTGCACCCTGAATGAGTACAGTCGCATCAGTCGGCGCAATACGCTTAAGCCGCTCAATGACGGCTCGCATCTGCGTGCTCGACCCTACAACTCCTTCAAAGCCAAATCGCTCATCGAGACGGCGATTGAGTTCAAGATTCTGCAACCTTAGCCGAACTCCGGCGGACGCTTTTTCAACAGCCTCCCTTAGCTGGGTAAGTTCAAGTGGCTTTTGTAAATACGTGAAGGCACCTTGCTGCATCGCTTCGACTGCTGATGGCACCGTTCCGTGACCAGTGACAACAATAACTTCAGTCTCGATAGATGACTGCTTAGCCAACTTAAGAATTTCTAGGCCACCAATATCATTCATCATCAGATCAGTAACAACAACATCAAATGAATCTTTATCGAGTTGCTCGGCACCTTCGTTACCACCACCAGCGACCGTCACCTTGTAACCAAGTCGCTCAAGACCTTCGCCCATTGTACGTGCATGCACAATATCATTATCGACTACAAGCACACGGACGGACCTGGCGATTCCATCAATATTGCCTGAAGAGCTATTTCCAATTGAATTAGTCGACATCTTTCACCAACGATTCCATGAAGAACCACACCCTTTTTACGTTTTATGCCCAGCTGCTTCTGTTGCCAACCGTGGCGGAGCTGGCAACCATATCGCCAACTTTGTACCTCGACCAGGAGCACTTTCAATATCAATTGATCCGCTGTGAGCCTCGATAATCTTTCGAGCGGTTGGGAGACCAAGCCCCGACCCTCCCTGTTTTGTCGAGTAGAACGCCTCAAACACCCGAGCAAGTGTCTCAGCTCCCATGCCCGGGCCAGTATCAATCAATTCAATCATGACGCCGAGCCCAGCAGCACGCGTCCTCACCATTAACTGTCCGCCTTCTTCCATCGCTTGAGTCGCGTTAATCAAAAGATTTAATATCGCAGACCGAAATGTTTCCCGATCAATACGCACCGCAGGCAATTCTGGGTCGAGATATCGCACAAGCTCAACGCCTGCATCATCAGTGCGCGGTTGAAAGAAATCGAGCAACTGCTCAAGCTCGACGTTGAGATTTCCTGGCTCTGGATCTATTCCCTCCTGCCTGGAAAAGTCTAGGAAATCATCCAACAGTTTCTGCAAGCGATCGCATTCCTGCCGAACAAGATCAATTTTTGCTTTTGCTCGTCGGGCTGTCTGATTCGCTGCCGACTCATCGCCGAGCGAACTAATATCTTCTCCGAGCAATTCCATATTTAAGCGGATGCTTGACAACGGGTTTCGAATCTCGTGAGCAAGCTCGCTTACGAGTTTGACTAACTCCGCATATGTATCACCCTCACCTGGAATCTGATCTGTGAGCAGTGCTGGTTGTCCCATAATCACAGCGCCCGAAATATGCTGGACTTCTTCAGAATGCAAACTCTCTGCAGGGTTCTCAATGAGGTGACCCTGCAGAGAGGCATATCTTCAAACTATTCAGTTTCTGAGGCTGGCTCTGCGTCAGCAGTAGCCTCTTCCATGGCTGCCCGGCGACTCAGTTTCACGCGATCCTGTTCGTCAACAGCAATGACTTTAACTCGCATTGTGTCACCGACCCGGCACACATCACCAACATTCCCAACATACTCATTTGAGAGTTCACTGATATGACACAAACCATCTTTACCAGGAACAAGCTCAATAAAGGCACCAAAATCTTTGACACTCGTTACACGACCCTCATAGATTCGACCAATCTGAATCGATGCCGTAAGGGCTTCAATTTTTGCTAATGCTGATGTCGCACTTTCGGCATCGTGACTTGCAACAGTAACGGTTCCGTCATCTTCTACTTCAACATTAGCTCCTGTTGTTTCCTGAATAGAGCGAATTGTCTTCCCACCAGGACCGATAAGCAGGCCTATCTTCTCGGGATCAATATGCGTCCGCAATAATCGTGGTGCCCAGCCAGATATTTCATCACGAGGTCTCCGTACTGATGAAAGCATTGCACGAAGAATTTCAAGACGGGCCTCTCGAGACTGTGCAAGCGTTGCTTTAATAATGGCAGGTGATATTCCATTGATTTTTAGGTCGAGCTGAATACCAGTGATTCCATTTTGTGAACCTGCAATCTTGAAGTCCATGTCGCCAAAATGATCTTCGTCACCAATAATATCCGTCAGAAGAGTCCATTTATCTTCTGACTCTTTTACCAGACCTACCGAAATGCCAGCGACAGGATTCGTAATTGGCACACCCGCAGCCATTAAACCAAGGGTCGCACCACAAACCGATGCCATCGAACTAGATCCATTCGACTCCAAAATGTCAGAGATTACGCGAATCGTGTATGGAAAAACATCCGGGTCAGGAAGGACCGGCTTGACACTTCGCTCGGCAAGAGCACCATGGCCTATTTCTCGACGGCCAGGCCCACGAATCGGCCGAACCTCGCCAACGGAGAACGAAGGGAAGTAATAGTCAAGCATGAACTTCTTGGAGTATTCCTCAAACAAACCATCGACTCGCTGCTCGTCTTTGCCTGTTCCGAGGGTGACCGTTACGAGTGCCTGAGTTTCCCCACGCTGAAAAAGAGCTGAACCATGAACACGTGGCAGTAGGTCGACTTCGCATTCGATTGATCGTAACGACTTGGAATCTCGACCGTCTGGACGAGTACCACCAAGAATCAACTCTCGAATAGCATGCTCTTCGAGGCCATGCCAAACATGCGAAAAGTCGCCTTCGCTCACGGCGTCATCACTACCTGCATTGTCAGCAGGACAAACCTCACTCTTCGCGCGATCCTTGAGAGCCTTTACAGCCTCCCCTCGCTCAAGTTTCCCTGTAATACCTGCTGCCGCTAAAAGGTCCGCGTAGTACGCCGACTTGAGACGATCTCTGAGCGGAGCATAGTTTGGCAGTTCGTATTCTTTCTTGGGCTTACCTGCCTTGGCTGTGAGCTCTTCTTGCATTTCACAGATGGTGATAATAACCCGATGTGCTTCGTCTAACGCTTCAAGCATTCGCTCTTCTGGCATTTCACGAGCAAAACCCTCAATCATGAGAATTGCTGTCTTACTGCCGGAAACAACGAGATCAAGATCACTCTCTTCGAGTTGGTCCTGCGTTGGAAACGGTACAAATTCTCCGTTTACCTGCGCTAATCGCACGTTGCCAATTGGACCTTCAAAAGGTAACGGCGAAATGCAGAGTGCGGCAGATGCACCAATCATCGCCAGAATATCTGGATCATTCTGGCGATCACTCGAGAGCGTCTGCGCCTGAACTTGAACTTCGTCATGGAATCCTTCTGGAAACAGCGGCCGGATGGGGCGATCGATTAGGCGACTTGTAAGTGTTTCTTTCATTGTTGGTCGGCCTTCTCGCTTCAGAAAGCCGCCTGGAAACTTACCCGCTGCCGCAGTTCGCTCCCTATAATCACAGGTCAGTGGGAAAAAATCTATTCCTGCGCGTGGTGCTCCCGTTGCCGCAGCAACAAGGACTGTTGTTTCTCCATAAGAGACCAACACACTCCCAGCGGCTTGCTTTGCCAGCAAGCCAGTTTCAAGTCCTAATACTTCCTGACCTACCTGCCGTTCAACTCGATGTTTCATTCTTATTAATTCCTTCCTTCTTATTCATTTATCACTCCCGATACCCGATGCACCAGCTTTTTACTGATAATGACGGGACTTAATCTGAGAGCGTCCACCAAAACCGTTAAATTTTATTGCACTAAATTCCAAACCGTCGTGACCCAATCCCTTTTAAGATCACAAGAAATTGAAGTTTCATCGCAACGGATAAAGAGAGAATCAATCCCAACAGTGAACAAAGATGTCAAGCATCTTTTCGCCCCACCTAGAAACCGCAGTCGATTCAAGCAGCCAGAGCGGCTTGCCAGAACTACTTACGAATACCAAGACCTCGAATAATATCGAGATACCTCTGCGGAGCGACACGTTTGAGATAATCGAGAAGTCGTCTGCGTCGACTGACCATGAATAAAAGACCTCGACGACTTGCAAAGTCTTTCGAATGCTTTTTAAAGTGATCAGTCAAATGTGTGATTCGTGCGGTAAGTAGCGCGATCTGTACTTCAGCAGAACCTGTGTCTTCTTGCCCACGGCGATGGGCGCCTATGAGCTCTTGCTTGCGTTCCTTTGTCAGCGTCATCTTCGTTATTCGCCCTCCGTGGGCGATTAGTAGGTTGTTTTCTCTAAATCTGTTACTGGCGAAAGTGTACCTTTCGACAGTAAAAATGCAATAAGAGTCACGGGGACTGCACCATACTGTCCGCTAGGCACCTTTTGCGGCAACCTTGCCACCACCGGATGTCACAGTTTGCCCCGCACCACGTGGTGTATGAACGACGTTCCAAACAAGACCCAGTCGCTCCATTGCCAAAATGACCCAATAAGTCATATCAAATTCCCACCATTTATGTCCGTGTGCAGCCATTCTCTGAAATGCATGATGGTTGTTGTGCCACCCCTCTCCAAAGGCAAGGAGCCCGACCCACCAAAGATTCCGTGAATCATCAGTCGTCTCATAGTTTCTGTAACCCCAGATATGCGTAGCTGAGTTCACAAACCATGTTACATGAAAGACGTAGACCATCCGAACAGCAAGTCCCCAAAGCAACCATGAGATTCCGGTCTGAGGACCATAAATTGCCCAGCCAGTCGCCAACAAACCACCACCGATCACAAAATGCCAAAGCAGGAACGTTTTGTGAAAAAAAATAGCACCAGAATCTTTTGCTAAATCCGGTGCCCAGCGTTTCACGTGAGCGTCAACCTCAGCCGGTGAGTGTTGAGGAAAAAGCCAAAGCATGTGGCTCCAGAGGCCGCCGTCTCGCGGACTATGTGGATCACCCTCTTGATCACTAAATGCGTGATGTTTACGGTGATTTGCTACCCATACAATAGCAGAACCCTCACCAGAAATCCCACCTACAAATGCAAAAAACCATCGGACGGGTGTCGAGGTAACAAAACTTCCATGAGTGAGTAGGCGATGGTATCCAAGAGTCACACCGAGGCATCCAGTCACCCAACACAGAACCAGACAGATAGCGAGACCAGACCAAGAAAAGTAAAACGGGGCAGCCAAGGCAGCTACATGCATGCCAGCAATCCAAATGAGCGTTGGCCAATCAATCCCATTTGCCCCAGCATTCTTTCCATCTGATCGAGGCTCTGTCTTGGTATCCCCCAAAATTTCAGTCGCCGTTGACTCCACTGCGTCAGGGCCATGGATGGCAGCTCGACCAAATTGGCAAGTCTCGTCCTCGAGATCGATGGACCGACGTGACTGATCAGTTGGAGCCGCTGGTGAAGCTGCTGGCAAAAGGGTGCTCGGAGTCATGGATTTTCCTGCATATTCGTTAGTACTACGGTCTCCCGCCTAATACTTGACGGAGATGCCTATAGTCTTACCAAATACCTGATTCCGGCCATGCCACTCGGTCGAAAACCCGTTGGAGAAATGTCAAAAATACGTCAAAATCTCATTTCAGACTCTTTATAAAGACATTTGCCGGGAAATACACCGGAGTTTCAACGATACCCGTTCGGTATCGGCAAGACAGAAAGCAACCATGCTGTGACATCAGTCCCTGGAACGGCTGGGGGTCGCGTCCCCGAGAGCAGCCATGCAAGACGATCTAGAGTTGCCGCCTGGACCGGTTCAAGAATAACCGGCAACCCCTGAGACTCCAGCAGACAACCCGATCGCCCGGGTAAAGCCCGCAACTGCAGGCCTTCCGAATCGATCACCAAACCAAAACCAAGCCGTTGAAATGATCGTGCCTGACTACCACTAAGGTGATGGTACGCTTCGTCAACTCTGCATCCCAATATTCTTACAAGACGGTCTATCCACACTTGCTCAATTTCACCGCGATCAGCAACACACACGCAATCAATATTCTCAATACGACCTCGTGACCACAAAAACTTATTCAAAGTGATCTCGGCTGCACCTTGAAGATGCGAAGACAGCATTGATGTCGTTGCATCTAAGTCGACATGATCTATCGTTCCAGAACATTCCGCAGTCCAGTATCCACCCGCATTAGAGATATCGATCTGCCCTGAGAAAACTGCCTCGTCTCCAAAGTCCCAGTGCCTGCCACCACGCTGCCGAAGTGCTGCAAAAATTAATGGAACCGGGAGCATTTCAGATGCATTTACTTGTACTTCCGTTACGTATTTTCCTACAGAGTCACTACGTGAACCATGCTTCAGTACTCGTGCGACACGAATCTCATTTTCACCATCATCATCCCGAAAGAAGAAACGAATTGCACGCCCAGATCCAGCAGAAACACATTCAATACGAAGTGGTCGTACTTCGCAGTTCTCTACTGAACCAGAGTCCTGCCATGCAAAATTCTTAATATCGATTAAGTAATCTTTCTGGAACTGAACAGGTTCTGATAGCCATCGGTCTACGAGGCCGACAACAAATGGGATTGCATCTTGATCTAATACGAATCCACCTATTGCCAGTCGCACTTCATGCTTTGAATTAACAACAGATACGCTTGACAGAGACTGCCCGGCAACTGTGATACCCGAAAGCCTCAAGCATCCTGGCTGAGGATGCGTCATGCCCTCAATCTGAACTTGCCTCCCAAGAATCTTTGAGGCTTTGTCTGCAATTTGTTGGCGATATCCTTCCGACTGACGCAGGGCAGCAAAATAGCACAGACAAAAAGTTGGCAGGACGCACAAAATGATAAATGCAAGCCTGATGCGCCATATTTTCACAGTTGACTGTTCGACGAACATCCTTGTTCAACTCCCGCCATGTGTAGGCGTCTTCGTAATCTAGCGACTCTCTACTAACTGTTGAAAAAGCTTCCAACGGGCCTGCATCTCTTCGATGCTATCGCCCCCGAATTTGTCCACAAGTGCGGCTGCTACTGAAAAAGCGACCACATTTTCAACAATCACACTGCATGCACTTACTGCACAAACATCACTTCGCTCGTATGCAGCCGACTCTGACTCCTTGGTCCTCAGATTAATTGAATCAAGTGGCTTTCGTAGCGTACTAATTGGTTTCATTGCTGCACGAATGACGAGCGGCTGACCGTTCGTAATCCCGGCCTCAAGGCCGCCAGCATTGTTGGTCGGACGCACAAACCCAAGCGTTGGGCCCGATCGCGCACTCTCCTCATAATGGATCGGGTCATGAACCTCTGAGCCAGGTCGTCTTGCAGCCTCGAAGCCCATCCCAATCTCAACACCTTTAATAGCTTGTACCGCCATGACAGCCTGAGCTAATTGACCATCGAGCTTACGATCCCACTGCGCATGAGTTCCTAGACCGATAGGCAGTCCATCTACACGCACTTCAACAACTCCACCAAGCGTATCGCCATCTTTCCCGATTTTGTCGATAAGATTCTTGATATGATCATCTTGCTCCGGGTGGAGCGAGTAAACCTCACTCGAGTTTCGAATTTCTCGCAACTCCGGAAGGTCGCCATCACGGCCACCGAGAACAACGCCCCCTAACTCAGTCACCCAGCCCGCGACCTCTATTCCGAACAAGGCCAATAATTGACGTGCAAGTGCCCCAGCCGCGACGCGAACTGCGGTCTCACGGGCACTTGCCCGCTCTAATACAGGACGAACTCCACCAAGGTGTTTTATGGCACCAGGTAAATCTGCATGCCCGGGCCTAGGACGTTCAATATCATCCATCCGTTCGATCTTGGCATCACGATTAATTACTTGCAACGCTAGCGGACTACCGAGTGTTTTACCTCTCCAAAGACCCGACAAGAATGTCACTGTATCTGTCTCGATACGCTGTCGTCCACCGCGGCCATACCCTCCCTGACGCCGTTGTAACTCACTGTCAATAACATCCGTATCAACAGGAAGTCCTGCTGGAAAACCATCTACCAAGGCAGTTAGTGCCGGCCCATGAGATTCGCCAGCAGTCCAATATCGAAGCATGAGAAAATCTATAATCTGAGAGGTGTAAAAAATGAAATACGCAACACAATATTGCGACAAGGAAAACTCAAGCCTGCGTCAACGCAAAATTGAGTCTGCGTCAACGAAAAATCAAGCCTGTGTCTCTGTTACAGTCTAATCATCAGGTCCTTTTGACCATAGAGTGTCATCCAGCCTCTAACAAGGCAGACTCCCTGTAAGTCTTTGGCAGACATCGAGATACTTCTGCCGCGTACCGTCGACTATTTCTGGCGGTAGAGGAGGGGGGGGACTTGTTCGATCCCAGTCACAGGAAGCCAGCCAATCACGGACGAATTGCTTATCAAAGGACTCTGGAACATTTCCCTTTCCCACTGACCCAGACGGCCAAAACCGAGAGCTGTCTGGAGTGAGAACCTCATCAATCAGCATCAATTGACCATTTTTATCATAGCCCCACTCAAATTTTGTATCAGCAAGAACAATACCCTGCCTTTCCGCAACGGCTGATGCCTTCTCATACACTGCAATACTTTGCTTCCTCAACTCCAATGCGAGGGATTCACCGAGAGACTTCGCCATGGTTTCAAAAGAAATATTCTCATCGTGTCCCTCAACTGCTTTCGTCGCAGGGGTGAAGACAGAACTTGGCAGCCTATCACCTGCACGCAAATTGGATGGGAGAGAAATACCGCAGACGGTACCCGACTTCTGATACTCAAGAAGACCTGAACCAGCAAGCCAGCCGCGCACGACACATTCAAATGGAATCACATCAGCAGTTTTTACAAGCATTGAACGATCACGAAGCAGTTCTAAATCAACCATTGCAGGAAGCCCCATCTCATCAACATCTGTCGTCACAAGATGATGTGGAATGGACTGATCCTGTTCTGACAACCAGTCAAACCAAAATTTTGAAACTTCCGTCAATATTTTGCCTTTGTCAGGTATTGGTGTCGGCAAGACCCAATCGAAGGCACTCACTCGATCTGTACTCACGATGAGCATGTGAGGTTCGTCGTGCAATTGCAACTGGTAACAGTCTCGGACCTTGCCACGAATCGGTGTTCCGATGGGCAAATTAGTTTCTATAACGGTAGAATAATGTGACGGCATCATAGCCAGCTTTTTCTTTCATAAGACGCTACATCCAAGAGGCTGTAACAATAACAAAACAATCGCCACGGACGCCGAGAATGCCTAAAACACTTGATTAGTATTCTAACAAAAATCTCGTGACATTCTTGGTAAACCAACAAGCGATGGCTCACCAGCATCGCTCTCGTCCCAGGCTGCCAGCTGTTCTGCCAAGAGATGCACCACTTCACCACGCCGCTGAATGCGACCTTTGATCATCAAGACCGATGCGCGCCTATCTCGAGAATCGCAATGTTGCCAGACAGCTTTTGGAACAACAGCGTTCATGATGCCTGTTTCATCTTCGAGTGTTAAAAAGATTATTCCTTTTGCTGTTGCTGGACGCTGACGTGACAAAACTACACCCACGACGACGACTCTATTACCTTCCGGCAGAGTACAGGCAATAGCAGCTGTCACAATTCCGAACTGCAAAAGACGTGCACGGATAAACTGTAGAGGATGAGCCCCGAGAGACAGTCCTGATGTCCGATAATCTGACAATACATCCTCAAGAGGTGACGTTATTGGTAGATTTACTACCTCACCAGATCCACTTTTCATTTCATTCAAACCATGATAACCACCTCCTTCAAATAATGGCATACTTCCGGGCTCAGGATTACGCTCCATTGAGTCCCATATTGCCTGCCTTCGATCTCCAGCCAATCTCTTTAGAGCTCCGGCGCGTGCTAACGAAAGAAGCTGACTCTGTGTTGCATGACATCGCCTTGTAAAATCTTGAACACTCAAAAATGGACCTGACTTTCTAGCCTGGTCAATGCGACAACCGATTGCTTCACCAAGTCCGTGAACCTGCTCTAACCCAAGTCGAATGGCAGGCAAAGATTCATCAGAAACTTCAAGCGTTGCATGCCATTCGCTACTCTGGATACAAACAGGCAAAACGGTCACTCCATGCTCTTGGGCATCACGAACAAGTTGGGATGGGGCATAAAAGCCCATTGGCTGACTGCCTAAAAGTGATGCTGTGAACGCCGCTGGATAATGTGCTTTGAGCCAGGCGGATACATAAACCAACAATGCAAAACTAGCAGCATGTGACTCTGGAAATCCATATTCACCAAAACCTTTCAACTGTTGAAAGACTTGCTCTGCAAACGTCGATGAGAGACCCCGCGACACCATTCCATCTACTAGCCGTTGATGAAATCCATGAATTACCCCTGTCCGACGCCAAGCCCCCATTGCTCGTCGCAGTTGATCAGCTTCGCCTGGGGTAAAGCCGGCAGCCACCACTGCAAGACGCATCGCCTGCTCTTGAAACAGGGGCACACCAAGTGTTTTTTCAAGCACTTCTCGAATTTCCTGACTTGGATAGCAAACCACCTCTTCTCCTTGACGTCGTCGAAGGTATGGATGCACCATATTTCCTTGTATTGGTCCTGGACGAACAATTGCTACCTCTATAACAAGATCATAAAAACAGGCTGGCTTTAAACGTGGCAGCATACTTCGCTGCGCACGACTCTCGATTTGAAACACTCCTACCGTATCTGCCTTTGAAATCATCTCGTATACACTTGGGTCTTCGGCAGGCACTGTTGCCAAAGTCAGGCGCGGACCACCAACTTGCTTAACAAGATCAAACGCACGATGAATAGCCGAAAGCATTCCTAACGCAAGGCAGTCAACCTTTAATATCCCGATTTCATCGAGATCATTTTTATCCCACTGGATAACTGTACGGTTATCCATACTGGCTTGCTGAATCGGCACTAACTCACAAAGATCACCTCGTGTCATCACCATACCACCCACATGCTGTCCAAGATGACGTGGGAAGCCTATCAATTGCTTCACAATCATGATGAGTCGTTGGCCTGGTTCACTACGTGGATTCACACCAGACTCTGTTAATCTTTCAGGCAATTGTTCTGCACTATCACCTACGTCAAGAATTCTCGCTAACTGATTGATTCGATCAAGTGAGAACCCAAGCACCTTAGCTACATCCCGAACAGCTGATCGCAACCGGTAACAGATCACTTCGGCGGTCATTGCCGAACGCATACGACCATAGGTTTGATAAATATATTGCAACACCTCCTCTCGCCGATGATGCTCAAAATCAATATCAATATCAGGAGCCTCCTGCCGTTCACGACTCACAAACCGTTCAAAAAGCACATTCATTCGAGCAGGATCGACTGATGTAATACCGAGGCAATAACAGATAGCAGAATTCGCTGCTGAGCCTCGCCCCTGGCAAAGAATACCTCGTTGGCGAGCGAAACGAACTAAGTCAAACACCGTAAGAAAATATGCTTCATAGCCAAGCTCATGAACAAGAGACAGTTCGTGCTCTAAAAGACCGGCTACTTTTCCGGGGACTCTGTTTAGATAACGCTTCCGTGCCCCTTTCCATGCCAAGTCATTTAAATAATCTTTTGGCGTCCGACCAGCCGGTACAACTGCATGGGGATACTCATAGTGCAACTCATCGAGTGAAAATGTACAGCGACTGGCAATCTCGAGCGTACGATCTACAGCATCTGGGAGCATGGAAAAACGTTCGACAACCTGCTCCACACATTGCATGTGACGCTCACCGTTCGACAGCAACTCTCCTTGAATCGAGTCAATTGTCATACCATGCCGAACTGCAGCAAGAACATCGTGGAGTGGCTGGCGATCACGGCAGTGGTAGCGAACATCACCAGCTGCTACCAATGGCACATGAGTTTGACGAGAAAGTCTTGCATATTTTTCGAAACGCTCTTGGTCGTCTCCTTCCATCGCAACTTCTGCCAACCCATATAATTTTTCACCAAGCCTGTCCTGCCATTCACGCATAGAAACTGCTGCTAATTCAACAGACCCAAGCAAGCGAGCCAATGGAAGACCTGCGAGCAGGCCCTCTGCATGGGTGGCCACCTCATCAGCAGTAAGAAGACACCGAGGGCCATGGTTTTGTAACCCGCTCTTATTTCTTCCACCGTATTTACGCGAACAGCCTTGTTTCATAAATCCTGCGGTTAGCAACCTGCATAAATTCGCGTATCCCTTCTTGTTGGTTGCCCAAAGAACAAGGGGCGCAGCGTCTACAGGCTCTACAAAAGCACCTATTACCAGATGAACCCCAACTTCTTTAGCTGCGGCATGTGCCCGCACAACTCCTGACAGACTTGCTCGGTCAGTTATCGCAATCGCTGTATATCCTAAGGCAGCCGCCTGCACGACCAGTTCTTCTGGATGCGATCCTCCTTGTAAAAATGAAAAGTTTGTTGTGCAGTGAAGCTCTGCATAGCGGCCACAACGAATCTGCATGAAATTGTCTCTGCCTCTCAATCAACACCCTGTACGTCCCACCTCAAAGCGACACATAGACCACCACATTCACGTCATCCATATGTTCCATGAAGAAACCATGCTTGCCTTTGAAGGCCACGGAATATCCAGAATCGCCCTCCACGGTTCGTTTCACAGATGTAATAGTCTCGCCGCACCGTTGGACCACGCCACCAAGCTGTTTCAATTCGCTCTGGTCCACGGATACGCATCACCATATGCACCCGCCCTTTCCATGAAAAACGCACCGGCAGTCCATGAACACCCAACGAAGACACCTCGAGCAATTGAGGACGAGAGAGCAGAAAAATTGGACGGCTAGGACCTACAACAGACTTTGAAACCTGTGTTTTCTTTGATTCGTGCGAATGGCCTGAACGACACGAACCTGAGGTACCCATCACATGAACTACTGGTGCTGCAACCCAAGATGCTTCTGGCTGGATATCAGACAACAACCGTGGTTCAACAACTGCACCACTTCCTAATCGGCTTGTTAACCGATTTAGAAGTATCTCGAACTGTGACATATCTGATTGTACTGGACTACGAAAAAGCGTTTGTTGCCGGCAGGGCAGGGCGTCTGCCGACAACACTTCTACTGACACTCCAGTAATTTCTCTTGGAAGATGGGTCCGTTCGAATCGCAGCAGTACAAGATCCACCAAATGACTCGCCTTTGCTGTTGGCTTATAAAGACCGACCTCAAGAATCGTTGATCCCCGAACTCCATTTGTGCCTAGCCTTACTTGCAAACTGCTTACTCCCCGATTCGTAACAACGAGCGGACGAAGGCATTGATGGACCAGGCTTTCGATTAATTGACGAAAATACGTATAGTCAAGATCACGACTGAGAACTGGCATTTCAAACGAATGAGTCGCCCCCGAAAGATCACTCTCTTGTAATGGCGTGAGCGGATCTGACGCCTCACCAAGAAAGCGAGAAATCTGCAAGGAAACAACCGGTCCAAAACGCTCCTGAAGGCTCACTCTCGGTAAACGTAACAATTGACTGATTGACTCAACACCAACTTCAGCCAGCGAATCGACTACATCAACTGGCAACCGCAGTGACATAATCGGCATCGAACCAAGAATTTGACGCTGCTGACCTGAAGGCACAAGAACCCAGCGCTGCTGGCGACTCAACCAATGACCATGACGTGAACTACGGGGGCTTTCCTTTTCCAGACAAGTAGAGCCGCGAGTAACTCTGCTTATTTTTTTACAAAAATCACCCGATGCTTGCTGATTCTTTGCAGCAATCCGATCAACACAAAGAGCAGCCGCCCAAGAGGCTGCTGGAGTATCGGCAATGGCTGCCCGAGCATGAATTCCACGAGCTGCTAATACCCAGACCACCATCCGGACAAGCGATAACTCACCACCAAAAAATCGAGCTGTATCAGAAACATCAATCTGCAAACTATTCACCGAACGGATGCTCTGCTTTTTTACCTTCCTACGAATAACATCCGGACCAATCGCAACCACCGGAGAAAATCGGTGACACCACCGACCTAGCGTCTCAAGCACACGAATATCTCCGATACTATCTTCATGAAGAATCCGTACGACACGAGAAGCCCACTCACCATAAACTGAAGTGAGTACTGCTAATGCTTCTGATAAAGAAAACCCTGGCTGAATAACTGGCTGAAATCCTCGACGCGTCTCGGGCGGCATAACCCAAGCCCAAGACACTACAGACAGGACTCCACGTGCATTCTGTCGACAAACGAAAACAGGGAATTCTTTAAACCCTGGCTGTTGAAGCAATTGTCGCTGCACCGGCCAACGAGGTAGTACTACGGTCATGATACGCGACGTACTTTTTCCTGACATTCTGACTGCTCCATGGTCTCGTAAAAATCCATATGAGTCTCGTGAAAACCTACGTGTTCCTTACCACTTGTGAGATCAAGAACACACTCAACAGAGGGCTCAGGCACAGTAACCATTGCGTCCCACTGACCACCAACTTGCATTAACGTGAATGCCCGAGAATGAATCCAGTGACCTGATGTTGATTGATACATTGCCGGATTAATATTTTCACACGATGCCGCATGCTGATATCTACTCCGAAGAGAATGGGATAATCCCACCTGAATTCGTGCTTCCGCCCATGTTGGCTCACGACGTGCGTTAGATGGTCGCACGAACAAACCTACAGCACCACTCGACCTTGCAGCCAGTTGCCACCGGCGCATTGCTATAGATGAAACGCGTGCCGGCCAGCCAACTACTGCTGCAATACTTGGACAACGCAACAACTGATCAATTGCCCAAAACTCATCGGCTTCATTCGCAGGGTACACAATATAAAACAGCTGTTCTTCTCTGCTGGTCACTGTATTTTTCTTACTCCAGCGACTACGAACATTCGAAGAACTTTGGGGCAAAATAGGTTGTGTAGATTCCAACCACGGCATAATCGATGGTGGATAAAAACTTCTTGTACGATCTACAAGCACCACAGGACGACGTTCAGATAATTCATTCGCCGACTGCAAATGGACAGCAACAGCCAAAGCTAAAGTTGTTGCCCCAGAAGTTGATGCCACACCATCACCATCCGCCTCAAGCCATTCCATAAG
>ERZ1048686.1604-NODE-1604-length-16942-cov-4.152070_pt1 | contig 16942 bp, 13 predicted proteins | sample MGYA00383099_ERZ1048686 | MGnify/ENA primary metagenome ERZ1048686 (study PRJEB29581, sample SAMEA5548369) | metagenome | biome: marine; feature: coastal; material: water | depth 25 m | study: Short-term variability in the microbial, nano- and picoplankton... | reverse complement strand
CGAATTGCCTTGCTGGCTTGGCTCTGAACCCAGCAACGCCCTTTGAAGCGGCCCTCCCTTTTTTGGAAGATATTGACCTCCTTCTTGTAATGACAGTAGTGCCTGGGTTCGGGGGCCAGTCGTTCATGGAAGAAGTCATGGTCAAGGTCGAAGCCGGAGTAAAACACCGGACCGAAAACAAACTGAACTACCATATAGAAGTGGATGGTGGGATCGGCCTAGAAAGCGCCGCAATAGCAAGAGCAGCAGGTGCCAATGTCTTTGTTGCGGGATCATCCACTTTTGGCGCTCCTGACATGGCCGCCGCAGTTCGAGGTATCCGAGAAGCATAAGCCATGAGCTCTCCTGGCCTTTGACATCGATTCTGAACGACCGTAGGTTAACTCTATGAGGTCTTACCATCGATTCGCGCTCCTACTCTTCACAATTTCTTCATATGCAGGGGCGGTCGAGCCGACCAAATTACGGATCTGGAACTCTAAGAGCGGGAGTAAAATTTCCGCCAAAGCGAGCGAAATGACCCAAAACGGTTCCATCCAACTGATCACGAAAGATGACCGTGAGCTCACCTTGGGAATCGACGAATTTTCAGAAGAAGATCAGGCATTTCTCGAGAAACATTTCAGAAAGAAGGAGATTCAATTCGCCGCGAACGCCGGAACTATAGAAGGACCTATTCGAGCAGACGCCAAGACATCTTACTTCGTTTATACTCCAAAAAATCTCGACCCCGGAACTCGCGCTCCGGCGATGATTTGGACCCAATCGGATGGCGCTAAGCAGGAAACCTTGCAACGCTTTACTGAAGCCGCCGACGTTCTTGGAATGATTATCGCAAGCCCGATCGAGGCTCGTCACGAGGGTCAAGTCACACTACTCAACAATTTTGTCCACACCCGAAATGTCCTCTCGGATGTGAGACGTGACTACAAAATCAGCGGCCATGGTATTCATTTTGGCGGCGATAAAAGCGGTGGCGCCGCTGCCTTATATAATTCACTCAAGATCCGAAGCGCCGGCACCTACACGGTCTCGGGATACCTTACTCCAAATATGACCGGAGCTAATCAGGGTCATCACTTTATGGCAGGTAGCACGAATAGTAGCCATCGCTACATGACCGCTTATGCCGCCGCAAAGTTCGAAGATGATGCGACTCACATGCTCTATTTTGGTTCCCGTGAAATGCCAGATTCCCGGAATATCACGATTGGCATGATCTGGATGTATGCCCAAGGCCTTTATGAAAACGCCTCAAGTAGAGGCGATGAAATCGAAACATTCGAAGAGCGGGTCCTCCCATGGCTTAAAGAGCTTGCCTCGATCTCGAAAGGACAGGCCGCCTACCTGACCCGCATGCTGAGCTCAGATTGCAGGCTGAAGGGCCTCTTTAAGCAAGAAATCGGAAAGCTTCACACCCAACTTCTGCAAAACAACGAAGCCGTAGCTCATGTTCAAGGAACAGATGCCCTTGATAGTTTTTCCGAAACCCAACTCGCCAAATACGGAAGCCACTTCAAACCACTGACCGAGCATAGCCCAAAAAAATTTGAGCGCATGATAGAGAACCTTGAAAGGACCTTTGCAAAAGCTCAGGAGCTTCAGCCAGTCCTGAAGGCTCTCGCCAAACCGACCCATCGGTAGCCGGAAGGGATCAGCCTAGAGCCCGCGTCCCTTATTGAAGCGAGCGACTTCTCGCTGAGCCTCGCGAAGTTCGGTCTTCTTTTTAAGATCGTGTCGCTGATCGTTGTGCCCTTTACCCTTACCGAGGCCAAGCTGGACCTTCACCCGACGCCCTTTGAAATAAAGCTTAAGGCAAATTAACGTGAAGCCTTTTTGTAAGGTAGCTTGGGAAAGCTTTAAAATCTCGTTCTTATGAAGAAGAAGTTTACGGGGTCGCTTCGCCTCGTGCTGAAAAAAGGTTCCGGCCGTTTGCCACGGCTGAATATCACATCCATAGAGCCAACACTCGCCACGCTCGATCCTTGCGAAAGATTCAGTGATGCTCACCTTTCCCTCCCGGATCGATTTCACCTCAGTGCCACGAAGAACAAGCCCACCTTCAAAGGTATCCGTGATATTATAATCACGGCGCGCCCTCTTATTAGTGGCTACTTCTTTCGACATGACACCTAGAATTGCGTCTGCCCAGAAAAAAGCAAACTCGCTTTAGGAATTGGATCCTTCAACAAGCTTGATCTTACCTTCAATGATTTCGGTAAGAGCAATATCGGCAAAACCCATGCTGGGAAGCGCCTCGATTAAAGGGGAGCGGCCCTGATTCAATTGAGCCACGCGTTTTGACACGAGGTTGATGAGCACGAGGGGATCGGCGACAATTTCAGCAGCCTGTTCGACAAGATCGTTTTTCATAGGGATCGCACTGGAACGAGGAGGGGTAGGTGCTTCAAACGGAACGATATTGTCTGCATCCATGGCCTCAAAGTTGAACAAGCGAAGGTTCGCCTGCGAGCGGAGTGGAAAACCACAAAACAGCCTCGCTGGCAAGCCCAATCTATCTCTGAATGTTCTTAGAATTCCAAAGCGACCCGAACTCCATACATTTCAGGGTCACCAGCAACTCCTGCCGAGATCTGATTATTCATGAAGCTGTAATAATCCTCGTCGAGGAGATTACGGGCAAAAATCGCGGCATTCCAGCTGTCTCCTTGGTAGCCAAGCTGGGCGTCTAAAACTTCGTAAGACCCTTGGCGATAGTCGCTATTGTTTGTCTCATCAAAGAAGGTGGCCCCCACGGCGCGAACACCAGTCTGGGCGAAAAAACCATTCTCAAAGTCATACCTGACAACCATTCCAGCCGTAAACTCCGGTAAAAACGGAACATCATTTCCAGATAAATCTGCTCCGCCCGTCCCAGTGTGTTCCTCAAACTCGATCTGGTTCCAACCTGCACTCGCCTGAACGGTCAATCCACTCACTGGCTTCCAGATAACCTCGCCCTCAACACCAAGAGCCTTCACTCGGTCTGCATTGGCGATGATGAAGTCGGTGGTCATCGGAATACTCTGATTGAGCTGATAGTCGTCTATCTGCTTGAAGTAACCACGCAACTCCCCACCCAATGATTGATCGGGGCTTTGATAACGAACCCCAATTTCGGTTTCCAAGGACTGCTCTTCATCAAAATCCGTAGTAACCGCATTGTCACTGAAAGCCGTAAAGCCCTGAGGTTTGTAGGAAAGTGAGGTTCTCGCAAAGACACTTGTCTCAGAGTTCACAACATAGGTCACCCCAAGAGAAGGCGAGAAATAAACACCATTGCTTTCGCCAGCGAAAGCTGGAGGGAGAGGAATAAATCCTCCACCTGGCTCGGTTTTACTACGACTAATGGAATTCTCAACAGACTCAAGACGCCCACCCACCTCAATCGTAAGATCCTCAACCGCATCCCACTGAACGTTTCCAAATAAGGCAACACTCTCATCATCAATATCAAAGTTCGTGAATTGATTCGCAAAGATATTGTTACCAATCGGGAAGAATCGATTAGCGACGCCCTGATTGTCTTTGTTCAGGTAGGCCAACCCGCTAAGCCACCTAACGTCGGCTTCCTGATCGGACTGAAGGCGGAATTCTTGACTAAAAAGATTTTGCTCCTGCCTAATCGATGACCTCGAGAGATCGAATGCAGTCAAATCAAGATCAACGGTATTCGGTCCAAGCTTCCAATTCGAGAAGGCCGTGATGGACTTCAGATTCACTTTCCCAAAGTCTTGATCAAGATGCATCGAAAGTTGAAGACGATCAACTTCGGTCACTCCCGGAACATTGCTGGCCACTTTAAAGGGATCTTTCGCAAGTTGGGAATCAACAAAATCTCCAAAAGCCGAAGTCACACCCGGCAATGCAGAAAGACGCTGACTTCCATCACGCGTTCGCTCATACATCAAGCGGTATCGCATCTCAAGATCCTCACTTGGATTGTAGTAAAGGCTACCCAGAGTGCCGAACTGCTCACGAGTATCGGTCTCGCGGCCAAGAGTTACATTATCGACTAGACCGTCACGCTCTTTAAAATACGTCTGAAAACTGTAAGACCAGTCCTTATCGAGGGGTCCGCTGGAACGGAACCGCAGGTGAGTAAGATTATAGCTGCCATACTCAGCGCTAAATCCATGTTCGTGCTCCTTGGTTGGGCCTGGTGTTCTCAATTCCATGAGTCCACCCACCCCATTTCGAGCAAATCGGGACCCCTGAGGCCCACGGTGAAGTGTGAACGACTCCAGATCAAAAAATTCAGTCGAGTAACCAAAAACATCCCCATAGGGAACGTCGTCGACAACCATCGCGACACCCGCGCCTCCAAAAAACAAAGTGTTTGTGGAACCACGCATTCCTATCACGTCACCATATCCTGCCGAATCAGAAGCAACCGAGGCAAATCCGGGGAGGTAACCAAGAAGCTCGTTAAGGCGCTCTGCATCAAGTGTCTCCACAGCAACATTCCCAACCGCATCGCCCTCCACAACTAAAGGCTTCAAAAGATCCTGAGCATTTAAAAATCCACCCATTAACAATACACTGAGGCAAAATTTAACTTGTTTCATAGAGGCGAAATCCTCTCTACTTTTTATGTAACGTCAACCAAGAAGGCTTGATAGATTTTAGCGACCAGTTAAACAGCGATGTCAGCAAATTTAACAATGATCCGACCCTCCCTTCTTCAAATAGTCACCCTCTCGCTCTTTGTCTTCCTTAGCTCTTGCTGCGACTGTGAACTCTACTCATTTCTTCCAGAAGAAAGATCCGAACCCAAGCTAGAAGCCCCAAAAATCAATGCTGATAGTTTGAACATTATTCCCGGCAAGATGCCAGATAGCGCCGCCGCGTTTCTTCCCGTCTCCGAGAGGATCTTCGCTCAGCTTGAACCCCTCCCTGAAGGTAACCTTAAGGCCTACACTGAAACCGTAACGGGTGCAGAAAACGCCACTTTTGAAATGCTTCCGATCTCGGGTGGTGAATTCACGATCGGAACTCCCGACAGCGAAACCGATCGATCCGACGACGAAGGCCCGCAAAAGAAAATCCAAATCGAGCCTTTTTGGATGGCTTCAACCGAGACCACCTGGGGCCTTTACCGGGCTTTTATGGAGAACGGTAAGAATCGTAACAAGGACGGCACTCTCGACCTCGATGGCAACAAGCTCTCAACCGAAGCGCCCCTTCAAAGTAATCCTAATCTCATCGATGCTATTTCTCAGCCTACTCCACCTTATATGCCTATGCACAACAGCATGGGAGATAACGCAGGCTACGACAGGAAATACCCGGCCGTCGCTGCGACCCAACATTCTGCTTCCAAATTTTGTGAATGGCTAACGGCTCAGACCGGTCACTACTACCGACTCCCCACTGAAGCCGAGTGGGAATATGCCTGCCGCGCCGGAACCACCACCGCCTATTCCTTTGGAGATGACTCTTCTAAGCTCGACGAATACGCATGGTATTTTGAGAACTCTGATGGTTCCTATCAACCCGTCGCTACCAAAAAGCCAAATCCTTGGGGGCTTTTTGACATGCATGGCAACGTGAGCGAGTGGACCATAGACGCCTACCTTCCCAACTACAGCAAACACCCTGAAGGCACCATTAACCCTTTCGCCCTCTCTCCCAAACGCTACCCTCGCGTCACGCGCGGCGGACACTTTGACAGCGACCCTCAAGAGCTACGTTCAGGCCAGCGTCTTCCCTCTGACAAGAGCTGGAAAAACACTGACCCTCAGGACCCAAAATCTATTTGGTATCACACCGATAACTGGGGCCTAGGGTTTCGCGTCATCCGCCCCGCAAAAAATCCCACTCTTGAAGAAATGCACCTCCTCTGGAACACCGGGCCCGGCGAACGTTTTTAAGCCCCTTCAACATCCTTTTCTTGACGCTCCAAAAACTCCACAACCAAACCCCAAATGAAAATCTTCCTTCTCCTAACCTTCGCCCTCAACTGTCTCTTCGCAAGCGCTGCAAAAAAACCCAACTTCATAATTATCTTCACTGATGATCAAGGTTACGGAGATCTCGGCTGCTTTGGCTCCACCAAAATCAAAACACCCCACATCGACCGCCTCGCGAAAGAAGGCCGCAAATTTACGAACTTTATGGTCGCTTCCCCTGTCTGTTCCCCCTCACGCGCTGCCCTTCTCACCGGCTGCTATCCAAAACGGGTCAGCATGCACCAGCACGTCCTCTTTCCCTCTTCTCAAAAAGGCCTCAACCCCAAAGAACATACCATTGCTGATCACCTGAAAGATCAGGGATACGCGACCGCCTGCTTCGGAAAGTGGCACCTTGGGCACCACCCTGAAACTCTCCCGCAGAGTAATGGCTTCGACACCTATCTCGGCATCCCCTACTCAAACGATATGAATCACCCCGATAACAAGGGGAAACCTAAAGGTGGTTGGGCCGGAATGGATGCCCTTTGGAAAGACCCCGAGTCTACCCTCACTCAGTGGAAAACCCCTCTAATGGAGAACGACAAAATCCTCGAAGTGCCAGTCGATCAACGCACCGTCACCCGGCGATATACCAACAAGTCGATCGAGTTCATCAAAAGCAATAAGGACAAACCGTTCTTCCTTTATCTGCCCCACTCGATGCCGCACATCCCTCTCTACGTGCCAGATGAAATCCGCGACCCAAATCCGCTCAACGCATACACTAACGTAATTGAGCACATCGACTCTGAAGTCGGCCGTATCGCAAACCTTCTTCGCGAACTGAAGCTCGCCCAAAACACCTACCTTATCTTCACAACAGACAATGGCCCGTGGCTTCAGTTCAAACACCACGGTGGATCGGCCGGTCCTCTCCGCGAGGGCAAAGGCACCACTTTTGAAGGCGGTCAACGCGTTCCCTGTGTCATGTGGGCTCCCGGCCGCATTCCAGCTGGCACCACTTGCGACAAACTCTGCGGCACAATCGATCTTCTTCCCACCATCGCATCCCTCACTGAAGCTCCCCTCCCGAAAGAAAATAAAATCGATGGCCTCGACATCTCGAATCTTCTTACTGGTGACACCAAAAGCCCCCGCAACGAATTCATTTACTACACCTCACGCGGCGATCTTGAAGGCCTTCGTCAGGGTAAATACAAGATTCTCATCAAAAAAAATCGTCGCCGCAAGAACCAACCTGCAAGCGGCGGGCAAGTCATGCTCTTCGACCTCGACTCCGACCTTGGTGAAAAAACAACCCTCGCGGATAAGCATCCCGAAATCGTCACCAAACTGGGCACTCGCATGAAAGAACTCGACGCCGAAATCACCGAGAACCAGCGCCAGCCCTGGCTCAAAAAGTAGCCAGAAAAAGACGCCCTCACAAAGAAGCTTAAGGTTTCCCTTTTGAGTCAGGCTCCTCCCCTTTTATTAATCGCACCGCCTGACGTGCGAGACGTTGGCCGAAGAGATCATAACCTTCTTTGGTGTAATGAAGGTCGTTGTGAGGGTTTCCATTCTTCACCTTGTTGTTGGTGTCATCGGTATCAACCCACGACCCACGGGAATCGTCTTTAGCAACCTTCACCTGGGCAGTTCTCACGGCTTCCCAATGCTCTGTGGTTGAAAAATCACTGAGCCGACCAATCACGAAATTCATCTCAGGGGCATTGAGATCCTTGCGCAGGTCTGCAATCAGCGTGTTCATGCTTTCCTCGTAAGCAGCCGAGAGCTTTTCCTTGGCATCTCGCTCTCCCTGCATCCAAAGAAAAGTGATCGTTTTGGGCTTTTTGGCCGTAATGTTGGCACGAGCCGCCTTCAAAGTTTGATCGTAAAAAGCACCCGGATCTTTTCTCGGCAACAGCTTACTTTTAGCAGCAATCGCATCGAAATTTTTCACCCACTTCCGAATCGGCTGCCCACCCTTCGCAAACTTAACGTGCTGGATCTCATCGCCAGGCAGCAGCTTCTTAAGCTCCGGCAAAAAAGATTTCTCCGGTTTCAGCGCAGCCATATTCGACTGACCGGAAAGAATAAAAAGATGCACATCGCCCGCATACCCAAAGGACGTTAGCCAAAGGAAAAGAAAAAACCGTCTCATGAAATCTCGGATTAAAAGCCCAAAACTATTTCACTTCCCGAACTTTAATATTTTTGAAGGACACGACGTTCCCGTGATCTTGAAGACAAAGGTGGCCTTTCGTTGCCTTCCCGAAATTCTTGAACTTACTAAACTTCGAAGCCGCCACGCGCTTATCCCAGTCCCCGGACCCTTTGACATACTCGACATACTTCGTTCCGTTCATCCACTGGACACACTTCTTCGGCGTGATGAGGACCTTCAAGGTATTCCACTCACCTGCTGGCTTGGTTGCGTCAACGCCCTTTGCCGGACGGTAAAGTTGATAAAGCCAGCCTGCTTTTTGAGCATCATGCCCATCGATATTGTCTTGGATCTGAATCTCGGGGCCGGTGCGCCATGGCGTCGCCTCCGTTTCCTTGACATGAAACATGAGACCAGAATTCCCACCTTTGGAAATCCGGTAATCCACCGTGAACTCGAAGGAATCATATTCCTTCCTCGTGATAAGGTCGCCACCACCCTTTCCGGTCAGGGTGAGCACCCCGTCCTTCACTTCCCACTTCGGGGAAACGCTTTCCTTTTTATAGTTTCGGAAGTGCTCAGTCGATTTCCCATCAAACAACAAAGTCCAACCGGCCTTTTTTTCGGCAGCGGTCAGTTCGTTGGATTGATGATGATCGGCAGCAAGCGGAAGAGTCAACAGCAGGAAGGCAAAAGCTTTCATAAAGGGAACGATAGAAAAATCATCCTCCCATTCCAAGCCTCAAGAAGGCCTCTTTCCCTGCACCTCTTATAACTTCCCCCTTGATGCCCGACCCCCAGATGACAGACTAGGACTCATGTTCGTCCGAGCCCTTCTTTTTTTCTGTCTAGTCGTTCCCAGCCAAGCTGAATGGCCCGCTTTCCGTGGCCCCACCAACGATGGCCTCTATCCACCGGCTGCAGACGGAAAGATTCATGGATTCCCCATCGAGTGGAGCGAGGGCAAGAATATCGTTTGGAAAACCCCAGTCACTGGCCGGGCCTGGTCCACTCCCGTCGTCATGGACAACGAAGTCTGGGTCACCAACGCGACTCCTGATGGCAAAAAGATGTATGCGGTCTGCCTTGATAAGACTACGGGCAAGAAAGTTCACGACATCCTCCTATTCGAAAACGAGGCCCCGGAGCCGCTCAGCAACCACATTAATGGCTATGGATCCTGCTCACCTGCTATCGATTCAGAGCATGTTTACATCCACTTCGGCAGCTACGGCACCACCGCCCTAGATCGCAAAACTGGCAAAGCAGTCTGGGAACGCCGCGATCTTCCCTGTCAGCACTTTCGCGGTCCCGGCTCATCCGTCGTTCTCCACAAAAATCTGATCATCCTCACGATGGATGGGGTTGATGTGCAATATCTGATTGCACTCGACCGAAAGACCGGGAAGAAGGTGTGGAGAACCGAGCGTAATACCGACTTCGGCGACGTGGAAGCAGATGGCAAGATTCGAGGCGGTGGAGATTTTCGCAAAGCTTACTCCACTCCAAACTTCGTCACCCTGAACGGAGTTAGGCAGCTCGTCTCGCCTGGGGCAAAGGCCTGCTACTCATACGATGCCGATACCGGTAAAGAGCTCTGGAAGATCCTCTATAAAGGCTTTTCCAATGCTGCTGCTCCCGTCTTTGTCGGCAACGATATGGCACTCATCAACACCGGGCTCGGTAAACCTCACCTCCTCGGAGTCAGATTAGATGCCAAGACTCAAGGTGACATTACCAAAAGCCATATCGAATGGGACATCTTCAAACGTATTCCTGGTCGCTGCTCACCCGTAGTTATCGGTAGCGATGCCTACTTCACCTCCGAATCCGGCATCCTCAGCGTCCTCAACTCTAAGAAAGGACAAATTGAAAAATACATAGCTCTAAAAACCGCATTCTCAGCTTCCGGAGTTTATGCTGACAAGCACCTCTACTTCGCTGACGAGAAAGGAAAAACCTTCGTCGTTAAACCCGGCCCAGAACTGGAAATCGTTGCGACCAATCAACTCGACGACGGCTGTATGGCCTCGCCGGCTCTCAATGAAAAAGCCATTTACCTGCGCACAAAATCGCACGTTTATCGGATCGAGAAAAAATGATTCCACGAGAAAAGCCGAATAACCTACCACGCGGCATTACGATTGAGCAAATCAATCACAACTATTGGATTAGATCCTACATTGCTGGGGGATTAGTCTTCTAATCGTAGAGATTGATTTGACCTTGCTCTGACACGCGGCTCCGACAACCTTAAGCTTATGCGGAATTTACTTTCAGTCTTTTTTGCTCTGCCCCTCCTTGCGGCAGACAAACCCAACATCCTTTTCATCCTCGCGGATGATCTAGGGATCAAGGACCTCTCCTGCGAAGGCTCTGCCTTCTATGAGACGCCTCATATTGACTCTATTGCCCAGAGCGGCATGCGCTTTACCAATGGCTACTCGACCTGCCAAGTCTGCTCCCCCTCTCGTGCCTCAATTATGAGTGGCCAATACCCTGCCCGAATTGGCATCACCGACTGGATTGGCGCCGCCACCGGGATGAAATGGAAGCGAAACGACAAAGTCCTCCCGCCCGAAAATGGATCACGACTTCCTGCAAAAATCACGACCGTTTCAGAAGCGCTGAAGTCGGGTGGTTATCGCACTTTCTTTGCTGGAAAATGGCATATCGGCGGCGAAGGATCCGGCCCCGAAGACCACGGATTCGAAGTAAACAAAGGAGGGTATTACTCGGGATCACCACGCGGCGGCTATTTTGCTCCTTTCAACAACCCAAAACTCAATGACGGCGCCAACGGCGAGGCCCTCCCCACCCGCCTTGCACGGGAAACGGTCAACTTCATCAAGCAGGACCCCAACAAGCCCTTTTTCGCCTTCCTCTCCTTCTACTCCGTACACGGCCCCATCCAAACCTCACCCGCCCTCTGGGAGAAGTATCGCAAGAAGGCCACTGCTTCGGGACTCGCCAAGGAACGTTTCAAAAACGATCGCACGCTTCCTGTCCGTCAGGTGCAAGACTGCCCGATCTATGGCGGCATGATGGAATCTATGGACAACGCTGTCGGCCTCGTTACCTCTCACCTCAAAAAACTCGGCCTCGATAAAAACACCATTGTAATTTTCACCTCCGACAACGGCGGCGTTTCCTCGGGCGACGCCTTTGCCACCGCCTGCCTCCCCCTTCGCGGAGGAAAAGGCCGTCAATGGGAAGGCGGCATCCGTCAACCTTACTACATCGTAGCCCCCGGTGTCACCAAACCCGGTTCGACCTCCAGCCAGTTTGCAACCGGAACTGACTTCTACCCCACTCTCCTTGAACTCGCTGGACTCGAACAGCTCCCCGCTCACCACATCGATGGCATCTCGCTTGTCCCCGCACTCAGAGGAGAATGTTCGGAACGCCTTCTCTATTGGCACTACCCGCACTACGGCAACCAAGGCGGCGAACCGTCTAGCATTATTCGCGATGGCGACCACAAGCTCATTCGCTACCACGAAGACGGCCATGAGGAACTTTACAACGTCAAGGAAGACATCAGCGAAGCCAATGACCTCGCTGCAATACACCCGGACCTCGTCAAAAAGCTTTCAACTAAGCTCACCGCTCACCTTACCGAAGTCGGAGCTAAAATCCCCAAGCGTGACCCTCGCTTCGACGCGGAAAAAAAAGTTCGACAAATTAAGACACTTCGCACCAAAAAGAAGGCTCAGCTTGAAAAGCAGCACGCTAATTTTCTAAAGCCTGGCTACCAACCCAATAAGACCTGGTGGGGTTCAGTTCAAACCAAAGACTAATACGAGAGTTCACGGTAGCGATGGCATCTGAAAGACTCCGCAAAAATATAAACCCACTCAAACACAGAACCATGAGTCGTTCACAAAAAAGCCGTGTGTTTCAGAGATCGTGGTTCAATCATTCCAGGATAGAATCACTCCAATGAAGCTCAACTTCCAAAACACCTTTGCCACGCTACCCGAGAGTTTCTTCAAAAAAAACGAACCCACTCCGGTCATTCAACCTTCCATCATCGCGGTGAATGATGGGCTAGCAGAAGAACTTGGAATTGATCCCGATTTTCTCAGGAGCGACGAAGGACTGGCCTTTCTGTCTGGGAACTCGATTCCTGAAGGAGCCGAACCTCTTGCCATGGCTTATGCCGGTCACCAATTCGGAGGATTCTCTCCGCAACTCGGTGACGGCCGAGCCATTCTGATGGGAGAAATCGGAGGGAAGGATATTCAACTGAAAGGTGCTGGCACCACCTCTTTTTCCCGTCGTGGCGATGGCCGGTCCGCTCTTGGACCTGTCCTCCGAGAATATCTCGTCTCGGAAGCGATGCATGCGTTGGGCATTCCCACAACCCGCGCTCTCGCCGCAGTTATGAGCGGAGAATTAGTCCTGCGCGAACAGCCTGAAAAAGGGGGGATTCTCACCAGAGTTGCAAGCTCCCACCTTCGAATCGGAACCGCGCAATATTTTGCCGCCCGAGACGATATCGAAAGCCTCAAAGCACTCGTAGAGTATGCCATCCAGCGCCACAATCTTCAAGCATCGACCGCCTTCGAACTCTTCCAAGATGTCATCCGTAAACAAGCCCAACTTGTCGCTCAGTGGATGGGACTCGGTTTCATTCATGGAGTTATGAATACCGACAACATGAGCCTATCCGGCGAAACTATCGACTACGGCCCCTGCGCCTTCATGGACCAATTTAATCCCACACAAAAATTTAGCTACATCGACCAAAATGGTCGCTACGCTTATTCGAACCAACCCGGTATCGCCCAGTGGAATTTAACCCGCTTCGCCGAAGCCCTCCTCCCACTCTTTAATGAGGATCAGGAAAAAGCAGTCCAAATGGCAAAAGGTGAACTGAAAAATTTTTCCAACCTTTTTGATGAAGCTCACATTAAAATCTTCTCAAACAAGATCGGACTTCCCCAAAACCACGATTCCGAACTCATTCAGGCCCTGCTTGACCTTATGGCTTCGCAGAAAACCGACTTCACTCTCACCTTCCGCAGCCTTAGCAACGGCCCCGATTCCTTCCTCTTAAATTTTGAAGACAAAAAACCAGCCCAAGATTGGCTGGCAAGATGGAATGTTGCAGGAATACCAGAAACCTCCCTCATGAAGGTCGTGAATCCAGCTTATATTCCGCGTAACCATCAGATCGAAAAAATGATCGAAGCCGCGAATCAAGACAACTTCGCTCCTTTCTATGAGCTAAATAAAGCGCTTCGAAATCCCTACAACGAACAGGAAGGCTTCGAAAAACTGCAACAGCCTCCAACACCAGAGGAGATTGTCTGTAATACTTTCTGCGGGACTTAAAGAGCATTGAAATCAAACCCCAGAACCGCCAGCAGTCTGACCGAAAGATTTGCGAAAATTTTGCGAAGCATTTCGTACGGGATAATTTCAAATCATCTCACTCGCTAAGACCAAGGAATAACTCGACGAAGGGCCTCTCATTAGAAAAGCTCCTCTACATGAAGAGAGTTTTTCTTTTGATCCTACTTTCATCCGCTTTTTCAAAGGCGCTAGATAAGCCGAACGTGATCTATATCCTCGCCGATGACCTTGGCTTGGGTGACCTATCGATCTACGGACAGACGAAATTCAAGACCCCTAATATTGATAGGATTGGCACCGAAGGTCTAAAGTTCACGGCCCATTATTCCGGCAATACTGTCTGCAGCCCTTCTCGCGCCGTTCTCATGACAGGCCAGCAGCCCGGAACGGTTTACCTCCGCGGCAATGTCACTGAAAACAAAGTCGCGCCTCTTGACCCAAAACTGACCGTCCTTCCCGAAATCTTTAAAGCCGCCGGCTACACTACCGGCGCCTATGGAAAGTGGGGGCTCGGACATACCCATGTCGAAGGAAACGCCAATCCCCTCACCCACGGTTTCGATGAATTCGTGGGCTGGAAAAGTCAGACGATTGCTCACACCTACTACCCCACTACTTACGTTCACAACGGGAAAGAAAAGCCGCTCAAAAAGGGGAATTACGTCCACGACATCATCATGAACCACGCCATGCAGTTCATTGAATCGAATGCAAAAAGCAAAAACCCTTTCTTTTGCTACATCCCAACAGCCGTTCCCCACGCTGCCATGCATGCGCCCAAAGAACTCCATTCTAAGTGGCGCAAGAAATACCCGCAGTTTGATAAGATTATTGGGAAATACCGGGTCCACGGTGGTGACGGTATCGAAACAGTTCCTGACGTGGTTAATCCCATTGCAGGATTTGGAGCCATGATCGAGAACCTCGACAACCAAATTGGTGATATCCTAGCGCTCCTCGATCACTATGAAATTGCCGATAACACCCTCGTCATCTTCGCTTCCGACAACGGTGCCCACCGTGAAGGTGGACACGATCCTCGCTTCTGGAATTCCACTGGATCACTTCGTGGCATGAAACGAGATATGCATGAAGGCGGCATTCGCACTCCTATGCTCGTCCGTTGGCCCGCGATCATCGATCCCGGTCACACCACCGATCATATCAGTGCCTTCTGGGATATCCTTCCCACAATGGCCGAACTCACCAAACAACCAATCCCCCAAAATATCGATGGCATCTCCTTCCTTCCTCTTCTAAAGGGGGAGAAACAAAAGAGACACGACTTTCTCTACTTCGAGTTCTGCAAAGGTGACAACCAAACCATCTTTTCCCAAGCGGTTCGCAAAGGAAATTGGAAAGCCTACCGCCAAGCCAAGAAGAGCGGAGGCATGTCTCCGCTTGAAATTTATAATCTTACAGATGACCCCTTCGAAAAGAAAGACCTGGCAAAAGACCAACCGGAAATCGTCAAGGAAATGGTCGCTATCATCGATGAAGCGCACACTCCACTCGCTGGGCAACCCAAAGCCGGCACGATTAAATAAAGATTTACAAGGAACAGAAACCCCGCCCCAGTTCCTTCAAATTTTCAAGTTAGCACGTTCTAAAAAAAGCCACATTTTTCCATCCAGTCTAAAACTTTATTCCGCTGAGCACTTGGCTTCAAAAGCCACCGATCAGTGTGAGGATGAATTCTTGTTTCTGTGGGGTAGATTCCAAAAATTGCTCTCGTATCAACATCCAAAAAAGAAACATTTCCGGGCGAACCTATCACTTTGCGAATCTCGCTGGTCCCACCATTCTGACAGATTAAAACTGGTCTCCCATTGATTCTTTTAAATCTTTCAGCAGCAGCCTTCCGATAAATCGGAAGCGGAGCTCCCCACTTCGTGCCCCGCCATTCCATCACTCCGTCATAATGGTCATGCGTCACAAAGCCCGACCACAAAGCTGCTATCTCATCATCATGCAAGCCGATATAGTTGACAGCAATCGCTCCACGCGAAAATCCACAAAGAATTACGCGATCAGGATCGATTCCATACTCTGCCATAATTTTCGGAACAACCTTCTTGGCGTAGGCAGCTGTTGCGGCTTCATCGCCCCACCAATTAGGCTGATTCGCCTGACCTTTCGCATCCACAAATGGCAAATTTAGCCAAACCGCCTCACCACTACTTAAGCCATACCCCAAAACCGAATCTTCAACTCGCCCACTAGAACCAAGCGAGGGAGCCCGATTCCCAGAATATTCCACGATCAATGGGTAGCTCTTCTTCTTTTCCTTCCAATCCGGATTCCAGTTCTCTGGAAGATAGAGGGTATGGTGGACATTTGTCCCCGAATAGTCGGGAGTCGTGATCGAAACGCGCTTCCCCGAAACTGGATCCCCCGAAACCACCTCGGGGTCGCTGAGAGTTCGGTGACGTCGAACCTGAGCTGGAAAATCTTCTTCATACCGTTTTATGAGCGTCGAAACGTCATTCGCCATTACATAAATGGCACCCCGAATTATCTTCTCTTCACCCACCTCCAAACCACCGATCCGAAAGTCCGAATGCAGACAACGGATCACTCCTTGAAAAAGCTCCTGATAAGGATCCCAAGCCGTGGCCATCAACCATTTTTTATCGGCAGAAATACAGCCAATCAATCCATTTGAAGGTTGGTCCATTGAAAGCGGGCGCGGGTTGAGATCCGTTTTTGGAACGTGACAAGGACACCAAACTTGGCCCGGCACGTAACGCGCACTTGTCGCCCAGTTATCAGTGGGCATGAAGGATTTCTTATCATTGAGAAACACAAATGAGTCCTTGAGGTAAGCATACTTGTTTGCATCCTTGCGGGTCCCCGTAAAGTCTCCGACCCGAATACAAGGTTGACCCCAATGGGCCTCAGATTTCTGACCGGTGGGGTTCTTAGCAAGAAGACGAAATGAAACCTTATCTCCCTCAGCTTTAATTAGATGATCAATGATCACGCCATCAGCTAGTTGGCACCGCAATTTAATTTCAGTTTCAGTCGCAGAAAGGAGCTTGGTCTTATGATCGATCACAGTCTCATTCCACTCCCGATCAGTTGATCCCGGACGGCAGTAGGCTTCAAGATACCAAACCTCAAGTACCCCGCCCGGATTCCGGTCGTCGTTGATCCTTAAAAAGTTCTCCTTCCAGCTGATCGTCAACTTTCCAGAAAGACCACTGCTGAGAAAAAGCAGCATAAAAACAACGATCCGCATGGCGGAAACTTTAACGATCGGCCACAACAAAGCGAAGGTTTTACTTCGGCAGCTCTGCATGGAGTCTTGGATCTATCACAACGGATCTCACGAATCTCGCAAGGTAATAGCCTCCCTTCGTTTACTAGGAAACCTCGGCTTTCTGTAGCCAGCCGAACGTTCCTTAAAGATTAAACGTTCCCATGTGATTTTCTCAATCCCCAGGCTACTCCGAGAGGCCCGAACATCACACAAGTGATTGAGATTACCCAATCATCCCAAATCTTATTAGCAAAAGAAAAA
>ERZ1048686.1602-NODE-1602-length-16949-cov-5.661833_pt1 | contig 16949 bp, 20 predicted proteins | sample MGYA00383099_ERZ1048686 | MGnify/ENA primary metagenome ERZ1048686 (study PRJEB29581, sample SAMEA5548369) | metagenome | biome: marine; feature: coastal; material: water | depth 25 m | study: Short-term variability in the microbial, nano- and picoplankton... | reverse complement strand
GAGTTTCTGAATTTTGATCATTCTCACATGAGAATAAAAAAATAAGAGCGAAAAAATAGGAGAACTTCATCATTGAATTGATAATAATTCTACATCAAAAATTAAAGTGCTAAATGGTTGAATTGGTCCACCTGGGTGAGGGTTCGCTCCATAAGCAAGCTCTTGAGGAATATGCAATCTATATTTTGACCCCACATTCATAAGCTGAAGAGCCTCGGTCCAACCTGGAATTACTTGATGTACTCCAAAACTTGCAGGAGAACCTCTTTCTACAGAGCTATCGAAAACTGTTCCGTCGATTAGGGTTCCATGATAATGCACCGTTACGTTGTCTGTACTTTTCGGTGAATCACCTTCTGCTGCTGTAAGTATTTCAAACTGAAGACCAGATTCGGTGGTCTGAATTTCGCTTCTTTTTTTATTTTCGTTCAGATAGTCAATCCCTTGCTGCTTATTCTCTCCATATGCTGCATTATTTGCATCATCGACGTATGATTTAATAAGTTCGTTGGCCTCATTAGGATTAATCTTAAACTCATTTCCTTCAAATACATCCTGAATTCCATTTTTAAGTAAATTTAAATCCAGTTTATTTAGTTGTTGACTTTTTAAACTTTCCGCAATGCTCATTCCAATTGCATAGCTCACTTTTTCTTTTAAATCGTTCATTTTTTTATTTTAGGGGACGAAGTTAATCAAAATCTCCTCGGAATGTTCAAATAATTGCACCCTTATAATTGAAACTTGCATACATTATTTTACGTACACCATAACTATGAAGAAAGACTTTCAATTTTCATACGAGCTTTTAGCGGATTGGAAAGATTTATCAATTGAAGATCAAATTCTTGTTGACAAAGCATATGATGCATTGGAGACGGCTTACGCACCTTACAGTGATTTTAGAGTAGGAGCGTCTGTAAGATTAGATAATGATGCTATTGTTACAGGTAGTAATCAAGAAAATGCAGCATATCCGTCTGGTTTGTGTGCTGAGAGGGTAGCTCTTTTTCATATTGGATCAAATTATCCAAAGCAAAGCATTAAAACAATCTGTATTGTTGCCAAAGGAGATCTAATTCCATTAAATAAACTTCTTTCACCTTGTGGTGGGTGTCGTCAAGTGATGCTTGAATCAGAAAATCGTCAAAAAAACAAAATCAGAGTGATCATTGTGAATCAAGATAACAGAACCATGGTTATACCTTCTGTGATTGATTTATTGCCTTTTGGTTTTGGTACAAAAGACTAAAATATCATTTCATTAGGTTTTGGCTTCTTCGGTGAGTATCTTTATGCCCACAAAAATGAGTTATGATAAGTTGGTTTACGGTAAAATTAAAATATACAAAGCAGTTGGATAATGGAACACTCAAAAGAGTGACCGAGCCATACCTTGTTGCGGCAATGACCTTTACAGATGCGGAAGCCCGTATATATGAGGAAATGGGAAATGCCATTCGTGGTGAATTCACTGTCTCTGGTATTTCAAGAACGGAAGTTCATGATATCTTTTCAGTTGATGGGTCCAATGTTTGGTTCAAATGTAAGGTCTCATATGAAAGTGCTGATGATGATGGGGGAAAGGCGAAAAAAATAAATCAATATTTCTTAACGGAAGGTACAAGTGTTAAAGATGCTTGTGAAAATTTAATAGAAAATATTTCTGACTTGATGGTTGATTACAAAATCATATCAGTCGCTGAATCTCCGATTTTGGAAATTTTCCCACCGAACCAAGTTGCCGACGTACCTGAGAAGACCAATAAATCGGATTCAACAATGGTTCCAAGTGCAGAGTTTGACAGTGAAGTTGCCGATGAATACAGCAACAATGAGTGATCACATTAAACGTTTGAAAGATGACCATAAGGATTTCAATGTTGATTCTTTGGATTTCAATTTCGATTCAGATCCATTTTCGGGTTTTCAAAAATGGTTTGATGAGGCTTGTGAGAAAAAAGAATCAGAGCCTAATGCCTTTTGTCTTTCTACCGTTGACCTAAAATCCCATCAACCATATAGCCGTATTCTTTATTTAAAAGATTTACGTGATAATGAGCTGGTGTTTTACACCAATTACAACAGTGACAAGGCGGTTCAATTGGAGACGAATATGAGAGCCAGTATATTGTTTTTTTGGCCGGGCCTACAACGGCAAATCAGGATAAATGGTTTGGTGAGTAAAGTTTCCACTAAGGAAAGTGATAAATATTTTAATTCTCGCCCCAGATCAAGTCAAATTGGTGCTTGGGCTTCTAATCAATCTCAGAAGCTTGAGTCATCTATGGACCTAGAGAAAAGAGTGAAGGAGTTAGAATTGAGATTTCCTAAGGAAGTTCCCCGACCTGAATTTTGGGGGGGGTATGCACTAAAACCAATTTATTTTGAGTTTTGGCAGGGGAGACCGTCAAGATTACATGATCGCTTATGCTTTGATTTTTTAAATGATAGTTGGATTTCATACCGTAAAAATCCTTAAATAATGAATGAACCCACCTGTTACGAGTTTCCTAGTGGTTTGCGTCTAGTACACCATAATAAAACAAGCGATGTTGGGCATTTAGGTTTTTTTTTTCGTGCGGGATCCCGATACGAGGATAATGAAAAAATTGGTTTGGCTCACTTTCTCGAACACTGTGTTTTTAAAGGAACTCATAAAAGGAATGCCATTCAAACCATTTCAAGAATAGATGAAGTAGGAGGAGAATTAAATGCATATACGGCAAAAGAAGAATTATGCCTTCATGCTTCCTTCCCTAAAGAACATACGGTTCGTGCCATTGAGCTGTTATCTGATATTGTCACAAACCCCACATTTCCAGAGAATGAATTGAGAAAAGAAAAGGAAATAATTTTGGACGAAATCAATTCTTATTTAGATAGTCCGTATGATAAGATTTTTGATGATTTTGAAGAGGAGTTATTTAAAGGTCATGCACTGGGTAATAATATTTTGGGAAAAAAAGAGGGCTTGAGTAATTTCACAAAAGAAGATCTCGAGTCATTTGTTCAGAGCTATTTCACCAAGGACAATTTGGTCATTTCATTCGTTGGTGATATTCCATTGACTAAGATCGTTAAAAGCTTAGAAAAACATTTGGTTAACATGCCAAAAAAAAGAATCAATGATTCTACTGAGATTTTCACGAACTATAAACCATTCAATTTTACAAGAAAAGAGGCCAATTATCAGGCACATGCTATTATCGGAGGTATGGCCCCAAGCTACAAAGACGATGAACGCGTTTCCATGACCCTACTCATGAATATCTTGGGAGGGCCAGCAATGAATTCTTCCCTGAATATTTTGCTTAGGGAGAAACATGTTTTGGCATATGGGGTAGAGGCCAATTACGTGCCTTATGCGGATGTAGGTTTCTGGCAGGTTTACGTTGGGTCGGAATCAAAAAACCTTCGTAAGGCAATAAAACTGATCAAAAAAGAGCTGGAAAGAATGCAGAAAACTCTAATTTCAAAGGCCAAATTAAAAAAAGCAAAACAGCAACTTAAAGGTCAAATGGCACTGGGTATGGATAGTAATTCAGGCTTGATGCATAGTTTTGGTAAGAGCTTATTGGCATTTGGTCAAATTGATACCATTCAAGAAATTCACAAAAGTATAGATACGATTAGTGCAGAAAAACTGAAATTCCTGGCAGATAAGTATATGGACCCTGCACAGGTTTCAATATTGGTATTTGATATTAAATAGCTGTATTTCTTGCACCGAAAATGCTACTTCCAACCCTTACTAAAGTACTTCCTTCCTCGATTGCTATTTCGTAATCACCACTCATGCCCATTGAAATGACCTTAAACTCTTGGGAATTTTTAAAAAATGATATTTTGAGGTCGTTATAAATGCTTGTTAATGCCTTGAACTCGTTTCGTATTTGATCGGTGTTATTCGTGTAAGTCGCCATCCCCATTACACCATTGATGCAGATGTTATTAAAACCAAGATATGCTTCATCTTTTAATAGCTCATGCGCTTCCAATAAGCTTAGACCAAATTTGGATGTTTCTTCCGCGATGTGAAATTGAAGTAGAACATTTATTACTCGATTATTTTTTTGTCCTTGTTTGTTGATTTCTTTGAGTAGTTTGATGCTTTCAACTCCGTGAATCAAATGCACAAAGCTTGCAATATATTTCACCTTATTTCGTTGAAGGTGACCAATAAAATGCCAGCTGATATCATGTGGTAAATTTTCCTGCTTAGAAACCAACTCTTGAACTTTGTTTTCACCAAAATGCCGCTGACCATAATCATAGGCTTCCAGCAATGACTCATTTGGTTTTGTTTTTGAAACGGCCACAAGTTGAACGTTAGACGGTATTTTTTTTGAGAGCAATGAAATATTTTCAGCAATCATTCTTTTATGTTATAAATGGTTAATCCACTTCTCAATTTGGGCTCGATCCATGTTGATTTTGGCGGCATATTTAAACCGTGATCTGCGACCAATTTGATTTGATCAATATTTGTAGGGAACAAAACAAAACCGATTTTAAATTTATTTTTCATGCCGTATTCATGAAACTCTTCTATTGAGAATATTCCGGGTAAAAAATCGACCTGATCACTTGTTTTCAGGTCTTTTATGCCAAGAATCGGGTCCAAAATCAAGCTTGTTAATAGCTTGGAGTCTAAACTGTTAACAGGCTTTTCGTAGTCAATAAGATCAGGTGAAATATGTAGCTCGAACCAGTCTTGGTCGATATAAAAGTGAATTTTATTTTGGTGTCCTGGTTTCTTAATATTGTCCAGTTTTTTGAGTTCACCAATTTCTCTAACTCGATCAATAAACTCATTTTTGGATAAGCCGTTAAGAGATTTGACCAATCTATTAAATTCTAAAATTTGAAGCTGGTCTTGCTCAACAAAATAGGATAGAAAATATCGGGCATTAAAAGATTTGTTTTTTCCACTTTCAAATAACCGAGCTGATGATGCAGAACGGTGATGCCCATCTGCGATAAAAGCTGTTCGAACTTATCTGCCTCATCATCTTCTAAAATCCAAAGTTCGTGTTTGATTAAGTCAGTGGTACTAAATTCATATTCTGGCCTTGAGCCTACCAAGTCGGATATAAAGCTATTTATATCTGAATTTCCTTTGTAAGAAATGAGAACGGGTTCAGCATTATATCCTACGATATCTAAATAACGAGTAAATATTTCTTCTCGTGACGTTAATGTGGCTTCGTGTCTCTTTATATCATCATTCAGGTATTCTTTAACACTCGCTCCCCCAATGACACCTACAGATGATTTTTCACCTTTTGATTGTCTGTATAAATATAGCTTTGCTTGTTGATCCTGAATAAGAATATTCTTTTCAATAAATTCATGATATCGCTGGCTTACCAATTTGAATCTACGATCTGAATTGGCTTTGGTTTTAACCGGGCTATTAAATTCTGGATTTATTATTCTTAAAAAGGTATAGGGGTTATCTTGCAGCTTGGCCTTGAGTACGTTTTTCTTGTATGAATAATAGGGTCTTGTAGCAACGAGATGCACTTTGTCTCGGATGGGTCTGATTGCTTTAAATCGTGCAATGTCCGCCATAATTAGAATTTATAACTCATACCAAAACTTGGAAGGAGAGGAAATTGGTATATCTCGTTATTCGTTACCCGATTGACGTAAAAGATATTGTTGCGGTCATAAGCATTGGTTACACTGGCAACGATTTCCATTTTTGTTTTGTTTTTAAATTTGAATTGTTTTTTTAGGGTAATATCTAAGCGATGATAAAAAGGCAATCTTTCGCTATTAAAATCGCCCAACAATGTGTAAACTGAGTTACTGTTATTGGTGACATAATCTGTTGTAACGCCATTGTTAAATGGCTCTAGTTCAAAAAATCCAGCGGTAGGAGTGAAGGGCAGTCCTGACCCTAGATTCCAACGAATATTCAATTCAATATCCTTTTTACGTCCAAAGGTGTATGAACCCACCAAGTTAATGTTGTGTCGTCTATCAAAAACAGGAAAATACTCAATAAAACCATCCCATCTGGTATTGTAACCATATGAATAAACGCCCCATAAAAATAATCTGTTTTTAGAATATTTTAGCAACAGGTCTACCCCATAGGACTGTCCAGATTCAATAATAAAATCCTTTTTAAAAACATCATCAATCAAATCAAACTCTGCAATATCAGCATATAGCTTATTTTGGTTGATATTACTAAGCTGAGAAAAATACTTATAGTACCCTTCAATATTTACTTCAACGTGTTTGCCTAAATCATATTCAAAACCGGCAATTGCGTGCCATGCGTATTGTAAGCCATTACTTATTTTTCTTGTCTGTTGAAATTCATTAACAAACTCGTCTTGCACATTCGTAGGGGCACTTAATAAACCATTAAATAGATTTACAATGTCTTTGTCTGATGAAGCTGATGTAAAGTTTTGAGAAAAACGACCACCAGAAAATTTAAATCTTAATTTTTCTGTCGCGTTATATTTCGCTCCAATCCTGGGTTCAGGAGAAATGGTGTTTAGTGAAGCATAGGCTTGAACTCTCATTCCAATTTGTAAAACCCAACGATTACCCACTCTTCTGTAATTGTAATAACCTCCTATTTCTGTTGTGAAATTTTCATCTTCAATGATTCGTTGTGCAAGATTGTAAGTTGTATATTTTGTATTGAATCCATTGATATTGAATCCATAATTCATTTCACCTTCGTTTTTAAGGAAGTAGCTAAAATCAAAACCCAAATCAAAACCTCCAATACTGGAAGTTCTTGGGGCTTGAGCCTCTTCAGAAAAGGTCGTTTCAAAAACACTACCATTAACATGACCTCTTATAAATATTGGAGAGCTACTAGGTACAAGTAAAAAATTAATACCACCACCAGAAGATTGCCAATTCAAATCAGCAATAGAATAGTTAACGCTATCCCTATTATGAAAAGCAAATGCGCTAAATTTTGAGCCTCCATTACCCGTAAAGGTCATTTTTCCATATAAATCTGTGAAGTTAAATGGAAGTCCATTTCCTTCATTCACTTCTGGATAAAGGCTTTTTGAGGTGTAGTCAAGCAAACTGTGTTTTGCAGAAAAAATGTAGGAACCGGCTCTTGGCGAATCACCATTTTTTTTACCCATTGGGCCTTCTAACACCAGTTTGGCCAGAAACGGAGATGCTGAAACTTTACCTGCAAAATTTTTCCTATTCCCGTCTCTATAGGTAATGTCCATAATAGATGAAATTCGTCCTCCATACTTGGCTTCAAAACCACCTGTATAGATATCTACATTTTTCACAAGTTCTGTTTCAAAAATAGAGAAAAAACCAATCGAGTGAAATGGGTTATAAATGGTCATTCCATCAAGAAGAATTTTATTTTGAATGGGCGTTCCTCCTCGAACATAAAGCTGCCCACCTTGATCACCTGTTGTAATTACCCCAGGGGTGACTGAAAATGCACCAACAATATCATTCTCTGCTCCATAACTGGGTATTCGTTCCAATCCCTCTTTACTTATTTTCAATTTAGATATTTCAATTTGGGTTCTTTTGGTTCTACTTTCAGCAGAAACCCTTACTTCATCAAATTCCTGAACACCTTCGGAAATACGCAATTCAAATTTCACATCTATGATGCTCTTTCCTTTGTTGAAATCGATGTTTTTGTAGACGGTTTCGTATTTCTGATTAGAAATTTTAAGTATGTACTTTTCTCTATCCAACTTTGGAATTTGAAAAAATCCGTTAAGGTCAGTAATTGCCCCGGCAATTATAGTGCTGTCTAATTTGAGGATTTTCACTTTTTCATATGCCATTGGTTCCCCATTGGCTTGATCGTAAACAAATCCTCTTACCGTAAGATTTTGGGCGAATGATAAAGTTCCCAAAAAAAGAAAAATAAAGAAGAACAAAAGTGGTTTCATAGGCGTATTAATAACAGTTGCCGAAGTTAGTGAAATGTTTTGAGATTTAAGACTGAAATCATAATTACTAAATTTGAATTAACACATGTGTAAAATTAGTGATACAGAATTATGAAAATGGAAATCAAAAGAATAGATACTCCTTACGTTTTTGAATTTAGTGATTCAAATGGAAATGCCGTAATTATGGATTCATCAGCAGATCTAGAAGGTCAAAATAAGGGTATGACCCCGATGCAAATATTACTGGGGAGCTTAATGGGATGTATGTCGATAGATATTATTCTCGTCCTGAAGAAGCAAAAAATATCACCTCAGGAATACAGAGTTGAGGCGATTACTACGAAAAAAGACGGAGTGCCTTCTCCATACGATAAGATTCATTTTGTAATCCACATCGATAAAGAAATTGACTCAAAGAGAATCAATCGGGCAGTAAGTTTAAGTTTGGAGAAATATTGTTCCGTTCGTTCTTGTTTAAAAGAAGATATCGAAATTACTTTTGAAGTAAATCCCTACTAATTAAACAAAGAGTCTACAAAGGCTTTTTTATCGAATAGTTGTAGGTCTTCTATTTTTTCACCAACACCGATATACTTTACAGGAATATTCATTTGGTCTGAAATTCCTATTACCACACCTCCTTTTGCCGTTCCGTCCAACTTGGTAACAGCAAGAGCATTAATGTCTGTGGCTTGTGAGAATTGCTTTGCCTGTTCAAATGCATTTTGTCCGGTAGATCCATCTAGAACCAAAAGTATTTCATGGGGAGCACCAGGAATGACTTTATCCATCACTCTCTTAATTTTATTTAGCTCATTCATAAGATTTAATTTGTTATGAAGTCGCCCAGCTGTATCGATAATTACAACGTCAGCATTTTGTGATTTTGCAGATTGAACCGTGTCAAAGGCAACACTAGCAGGGTCAGCACCCATTCCTTGCTGAACAATAGGTACTCCAACTCTTTCCGACCATATAACAAGCTGATCAACTGCTGCGGCTCTAAATGTATCAGATGCGCCAAGAATTACCTTGCTTCCGGCAGTTTTAAATTGATGAGCAAGTTTTCCGATAGTGGTCGTTTTACCTACACCGTTTACACCGACTACCATAATTACATATGGATCCTTGTTTTCTGACTTTAAATCGAAGGGTTTTGACCCTGATTCACTTTCTTCTAAAAGGTTTTCGATTTCTTCTTTAAGAATGCCATTTAGCTCATCTGTACCAAGAACTTTGTCTTTTTTGACACGGGCTTCGATTTTCCCAATGATTTTAAGTGTGGTTTCAACGCCCACGTCAGAAGTTATTAGAATTTCCTCTAGGTTGTCAAGGACCTCCTCATCTACCTTAGATTTACCTACAACGGCTCGGGCAATTTTGCCTAAAAAAGAATCTTTAGTCTTTTTAAGCCCCTCGTCGAGGGTCTCTTTTTTTTGTTTGGAGAAGAAATCAAAAATACCCATTGTTACAAAAAATAAAAGCTTCCATGGGAAGCTTTAAATAATTAAAAATAATGTGAGACTAGCCTTTGTTAAACCAATCTTTAACTTTCGTATTGTGAACGATTTCTTCCTTAAAAGAGTATGCTCCACTTTTGTCGGATTTAATCATTTTGATCACTTTAGTGTGGGCTTTACCTCCACCTTTCTGTAACGATGCTACTACTTTCTTTGCCATAATTCAGCTTATTTAATTTCTTTATGAACAGTATACTTTTTAAGGATAGGATTGAATTTTTTAATCTCCATTCTATCTGGTGTGTTCTTTCTGTTTTTCGTCGTGATGTAACGAGAAGTTCCAGGTTGACCTGAATCTTTGTGCTCAGTGCACTCTAAAATTACTTGAACTCTATTTCCTTTACTCTTTGCCATTTGTGCTCAGTTTAACTTTCTACAATTACTTTAAATATCCTTTTAATCTAGCTTCTTTCACACAAGCTGATATCCCCTTTTTATTAATGGTTCTTAGGGCAGAAGTAGATATCTTTAGTGTAATCAATTTATCCTCTTCAGGAAGATAAAATTTCTTAGTTACTAAATTTGGGTAGAATCTACGCTTAGTCCTTCTTTTGGAATGAGAAACATTGTTCCCAACCATAACTGACTTTCCTGTAAGTTGACAAATCCTTGACATGTGCTATATTATTTCCTTAATTAATGTAAAAAGCGGGTGCAAAGAAACACTTTTATTGTGAATAAAACAAATTTATTCTTCAAATTTTACATAGTTTTTTCAGAATTCTTCAAATGCTCATTTACCTTGCATTTCTAGGGTGGTAAGAGAGTATAGCATCCTTTAAAAATCGTTGGTCTAGATGAGTGTATATCTCGGTAGTGATTATTGATTCATGCCCTAACATTTCTTGAATTGCTCTAAGGTTTGCCCCCCCCTCTATTAAATGTGTGGCGAAACTGTGGCGAAAAGTATGTGGAGATATCTTTTTTTTAAGATCTACTTTTAAAGCAAGCTCCTTAATGATTAGAAAGATCATTACTCGAGTTAGCTTACTTCCTCGACGATTCAAAAAAACAAAGTTCTCATGACCTTTTTTGATTTTTAAATTAGACCTTGTTTTCTCAGAATATCTTTGAATTTCGAGCTCTACACTTTTACTCAAGGGAACGAGCCTTTCTTTGTTTCCTTTACCAATTACGCGAACAAATCCTTCATCATAAAACAAATCTGAAAACTTGAGCTCAACAAGTTCACTTACACGAAGCCCACAGCTATACAAGACTTCAAGCATTGCTCTATTCCGATATCCTTCTGCTTTTTCAAGATTATTTGCGTTGATTAGCTCATCGATTTCTTCGATGGTCATAACCTCTGGGAGCTTTCTTCCAATTTTTGGTTGTTCCAACAATTCGCTTGGATCATTTGCAACTAGATTTTCCAAAAGTAAATAGGCGTAAAATTGCTTGATGCCGGAAATAATTCTTGCTTGGCTTCGCGCGCTCAGTCCTAGATCAAAAAGCTCTGCGACAAAATTCTTGAGATGTGTGTATTGTACTTCTTTAACTGATAGGTTGTTATCCTCACAATAATTTTTCAGCTTGTTTGAGTCATTCTCATAGGCGATAATAGAATTACTGGATAATCCTTTTTCGATTTTCAAGTATGAAACAAATTCTGTAATATAGCGACTCCAAGCAGACACGATATGAAATTAGCAATAATAAATGGTCCAAATTTAAATTTACTCGGTAGTAGAGAAAATGAACTTTATGGTGATACTTCTTTTGAGGATTATTTTAATGTTCTTAAGAGTCGTTATACACATGAGCTTGATTATTTTCAATCGAATGTTGAGGGTGAGCTCATTGACTACCTCCAGAAAGTAAATTGTGATGGTATCATTGTTAATGGAGGAGGATATACTCATACGAGTGTTTCTTTGAGGGATTGTATTTCTGCAATTGATATTCCTGTTGTTGAGGTTCATATTAGTAATGTTTCCGCACGTGAATCTTTCCGCCATAATTCTTTACTTTCTCCTGTTTGCGAGGGTTGTATATTTGGGTTTGGATTGAAATCTTACGATTTGGCAATAGAATATTTTATTCAAAAATGAACCTATTTGATTTACTGTTGTACACGGTAAAAAAAATAGCATTATGAAATTATTATTCTTCCCTTTTTTGGTATCCATATTTCTTTTGGGGCCAACGTTTGCAAATCAAACAATTATTGAAACAGATTCTCCAAAATCTAAAGACACCAAACGAAAAATTCAATTGGTCATTTTATTTGACACCTCAAACAGTATGGATGGTCTTTTGGACCAAGCCAAATCCCGCTTATGGGAAATCGTTAACGAAACAAGTGAATTAAGACATAGCGGTGAAATTCCAACATTAGAAATTGCCATGTATGATTATGGAAATGATGGGATTCGTGGTAAAAATTATGTTCGAAAGCAGTTAGATTTTACGACTGATTTGGATATGGTGTCTAAAAAACTGTTTGGACTTCGAACAAATGGAGGGAGTGAGTTTTGTGGAGCTGTGATTCAAGATGCACTTCTTGATTTGGAGTGGTCGGATAATTCAAGTGATTTGAAGATGGTTTATATCGCAGGGAACGAACCGTTTAATCAAGGCCCAGTAGATTATAAAGAGGTATGTAAAATGGCCAAGGAAAAAGATGTATTTATAAACACCATTTTTTGTGGAGATAGAAACCAAGGGATTAAGCAGCTTTGGATGGATGGAGCTACTTGTTCAAACGGCGATTATTTCAATATCAATTCTAATGACAGAGTAGTATTTATACCTACACCATATGACGACCAAATAAATAAATTGAGTATGGAAGTAAATGCCACTTATGTTTCTTATGGAAGTATCGGAACGGAACGAAAAGCACTTCAAATGGAACAAGATGCTGAAGCAATGGATCAAGCTCCTGCAGTTGCATCAATGAGGGCGAAGGCCAAAACATCTTCAAATTATAATAACGCCAGATGGGATTTGGTCGATGCGTTTATAGCTGATTCAACAATTATTCAAAATATAGACAAGAAAGACCTTCCGAAAGAGCTACAAGGAAAGTCTGAAGATGAGCTAAACAAATATGTCGAGCTGAAAATCAAGGAACGTAAAGAAATTCAAAATAAAATTTCAGAATTAAGCGTCAAGCGTGATACGTTCATTAAAGATGAAAGAGCTAAAGATAAATCTGATAAAAAAGATGATTTCGGAACGGCAGTTACTAAAAGCATTAAAGAACGCGCCGTCAATAAAGGATTTGAAGGAGGCGAGTAGTTAAAGTTCAGCGAATAATGGTATTTTCGCAATCATGGAAGCCATTATTCGCTTTTTTTCTGAAATTGATGCCGTTTATGCCGCATTAATTGCGACAACATTTACCTGGTTGGTCACAGCAATGGGAGCCTCATTGGTATTCTTTTTTAAGTCAATGCATCGTGGAGTTTTAGATGGAATGCTCGGGTTTACAGGTGGAGTAATGGTAGCTGCAAGTTTTTGGTCCCTGCTTAATCCAGCAATTGATTTATCAGAAAAAATGTATCCTAATATGATGTGGATGCCTGCGGCAGTAGGTTTTTTGACAGGAGCATTGTTCTTGTTTTTTTTAGATAAAAGCCTTCCACATCTACATATCAACTTTAAAGAATCCGAAAAAGAAGGAGTGAAAACTCAGTTGCATAAAACAACCTTGCTCGTACTTGCTATTACATTACACAATATTCCGGAAGGACTTGCTGTTGGAGTGCTCTTCGGGGCATCTGCTCATGGCGTTGAAGGTGCAACCGTTGCTGGTGCGGTAGCTCTTGCGATCGGAATTGGGATCCAAAATTTCCCGGAAGGCTTCGCTGTAGCCATGCCTTTGAGAAGGGCAGGGGCGAGCCGTTTTAAAAGCTTTTGGTATGGCCAGCTTTCTGCAATTGTCGAGCCTATTGCTGGTGTCGTTGGAGCACTTGCAGTGATTTACATGGAACCCATTCTTCCTTTTGCCTTGGCCTTTGCTGCAGGCGCCATGATTTTTGTAGTTGTAGAGGAGGTTATTCCTGAAACCCAAAGAGATAAATACACCGATGTTGCCGTACTTGGTTTTATAGGTGGCTTCTTGGTCATGATGATCTTAGATGTTGCTCTCGGTTAATTACTTAGAATTAAAGCCCTTTTTCCGTTTCTAAAGCTTAGAAAATTTTATATTTTTTGGAATAGAACCATCTATTTCTATAAAATAAACCCCGCGTTGCAAATCAGTAACATCGACAATACCACTGGTCTCTCCTGTACACATCAGTTTACCGTTGCTTGAATAAATGGAATAAATAGAATTTTTTTCCATGAATTTGAGATTTAAAATGTCATTAGTGGGGTTAGGATGAATATTGATTTGTCCATTATCTAATTCATTTAGTGTATTTGTACTGCAAGAGTCCACCCAGCTTATCCCATCAAATTCAATTGGAGGAGTGATATTCACACAAAGATGCGTTAGTGCGGTAACTGCAATGTCAGTAATTTTTGGAGTAGCGTCATAATTATATACGTAGCTGGAGTCTGAATTATCCCATATTGCATTTATAATATTCCCGTTATTCTCATTTCCAGATGCATCAATCACTTGATTCCCGGTTCCTTCATTCATTTTCCAGTAACCAATTAAGTTTGCTGAGTTTGGATGGGAATTTTCTAGTGTATTACAATGCCAGTCTGCTATGGTATTTGCATCTAATATCGTGTTCCAGGTACGAACTTCTGCGACAGAACCTTGGAAATCATAGGATGAATTAATATCTGCACCAATAAACAAGCCCTGTCCGCTATTTATATTTCCAATTCCCGATATGTCCGCTTCACTTATAAATTGACCGTCTTCGTACATTTTCATCATTCCATCTCTATCAAAAGAGACGCTTAAAGTATGCCATTCATTATCTGCAATTAATCCGCCAACCTCAATATCTTCTCTTGAAGAACCATCTCCAATATTTACTTTCCATTCAGGACCTGCAGGGTATTTAAATGAAAATACAAAGCCAGGGTTTACTCCGGAGTCCCAGTCTTTATTTCCTATAATGGCAACATCTCCACTCGATGTAGTCCTAACTCGACATTCCACGGTGAAATCCTGATTGTCACCAAAATCAAATAGCGTATTTGAAGGAACCTCCATATAGGCATTGTTCCCATCAAAAGTTAATTCTGCTTCATCTCCTAAGCAATTAAATGCATTGTTTGAAACAAGGCTGGAATCTTTTAAAATGATCTGAGTGGGTATATTATTCCCGCTTACGATAAATGGAACCTCACGATGTTCAATGGAAGTTCCTCCATGAGAATTGCCCACACCACCATGATCAGAAGAAATAAGTATTAACCAATCCTCATTGGCATAATTAGGTCTTTGCTCGATTGCATTGATAATGGGAATGAGATGAGAATCAGTGGTCTCTATTGCACTAATGTATTGTGATACATTCGGGCTAAATCCATAGCTGTGCCCGGCATGGTCTACGTCATCAAAATGAAGGAAGATAAGGTCGGGATCGTTAGAGCTGATATAACTTGATGCTTGATTACTCACCTCGGCATCTGTTGACACATTCAATTTAAAGTCGACAAAATTTTGTACGATATAGTCGTTAATGGGATCCCAATGACAAATTGATAATGTACTGATACTTGGGTCATATTCTTCTGCATGTCTGAATAAGGATGGAAAACTCTCGTAATCATTTATGGTGAAATCATTACCAGTTACCAAATGTTTAGTTGACCAAACTCCGCATAGGATGGCCGACCAACCGGGACCACTTATCGTAATATCATCATTTAATGCATTCGGACTGTATATGCCGTTTTCAATAAGGGCATCAATAGTTGGTGTTTGAGCTTGTATAAAAGCATCTGAACGAACACCGTCAATTCCAATGATAAGTACTTTTTTTTCAGTTTGACCAAAGTAAAAAGTCATGAAAAAAAAGCTTGATAAGACGAGAAATAGATTTTTCATTTTTTTGATTTAATTAATAGTTATTTAAAGAGTTCAAACATTACATGGCCATTACTATTGGGTATGTCGAAGTGAAGAAGTTCAGCAATGGTCGCAGGTATATCAATGAGTTCTCTTTCGTTCGATAAAATGACATTCTTCTTAAAGTCTGGTCCAAATGCATATAAATTGATGTGCTTACATCCATCACAGGGGTCTCCGTGAGAACAAAAACCATCTCCTACACCATCCGAATGCCTACCGTGGTCATTGGTGACAAAAACGGTTGTTTTCCCTTGATACAATGAATCTGTTTCGATATAATTAATCAGCTGATAAATGTAATTATCAACATCCAAAATCCCTTGTTGGTATGCTTCTGCATCACAAGTATGACCAGAAAAGTCAGGCTCTCGGAAATTAATTATGGCAAGATTAGGATGATGCGTTGATAAGATGTCCAAGGTGTTCTGATATGTTATGCTGTCATGCCTGTAGCCACTCATTGCGCCCCCACTTTCAATGCCGCAATCTGTCATGGGTAAAAATTTATCTTTCCAGCTTAAATTAGAGCAATTTGCCAAAACTTCGATTTTGCCTTTACTTGCGATAACCCAGCTCTTGTTTTGTGGAGTATTGTAGTTTGATCTCCATAATTGAAAAATGGATGGATAGTGTGGTAATTCCATACCACCATTGTCAATATTTTGATAAAACCCTGTGGACATTGCCGTATGACCGGGAATTGTAAAAGTCCCACCTTCACTATAAAATTCGGTGTTAATACAACCTGATTGTGCAAGATTATTGGCCATTCTTGGAATGAACTGATGGCTAGAATCTCCCCATGTTTCGGAGTATCTCGCTCCATCCATAACAATTATAATCACATTTTCTGTTTCATATTCTTTTGGTTGAACTTTATCTTTTGTACAAGAGATAACAAGAGATAATGTGAATAAGCAGGCTATTTTGAATGTCATGTCTGAATCAAAAAATGATTTCTCTAAGTTAATAACATTATGAATAAAATTGTAAATCATTGATTTATCAATACCTTAAGGGTTTAAATTGAAGACCATGAAAAAATCATTTTACATCTTTATGTTGCTCATGCTTCCCTTTGGGGCGAAGTCAACCATTCACGAAATTTTAGTGTGGGATGGCTACATGCAATTTTTACCTTCCTCACTTGAAGTACAATTGGGAGATACGATTCAATGGTTGCCATTGGATAATCCATCTATGGTTCATACGGTTACTTCAAGCAACATACCCGCGGGGGCTGTTGAATTTGACGTGATATGGCAAGCACCTGCTGATACTTTTTTTCAATACATACCTACTGTAATTGGTTTATACGAATATGTTTGTACCCCTCATATTCAATACTATATGATAGGGTCTTTCAATGTAGTTGAAGCAGCTGCAGAAATGGTTGAATCCGAACAAAATGATTTTGCCATTTATCCGAATCCGGCCAATGATATTTTATTTATTAAAACGAGTGAGACGAAGGTGAGCTATAAACTATGGACACAGTCAGGGACTCAGGTTGGA
>ERZ1048686.1566-NODE-1566-length-17222-cov-12.505971_pt1 | contig 17222 bp, 12 predicted proteins | sample MGYA00383099_ERZ1048686 | MGnify/ENA primary metagenome ERZ1048686 (study PRJEB29581, sample SAMEA5548369) | metagenome | biome: marine; feature: coastal; material: water | depth 25 m | study: Short-term variability in the microbial, nano- and picoplankton... | reverse complement strand
CAAACTTGGAAAGATGAAGATGCTGGGGTGTTTGCGAAGTTCAAGGGAGAGTGGAAAGAAGGGAAAGAGTGGAACGGAATATTTTACTACACAGACGGAAGCATCTTGGTAAGGTATGTGAACGGGGAATGGATAGACCCACCCCCACCCTCTAAAACAAACACCCACCAAAAATACCACTAAATCAAAATCCCCACATTCTTCGAAAACACCTCATGTAGTGGTACTTAAAAATTTAAAAAGTTATTAATGATAAAAAAAATTTCATTGCGACTCCTCTATCTTAACTTTGGTCATTTTATCGACCACATGCTGATATTAATCTTTGCAAAGGCAGCATTCAGTGCAGGAATTGACTTCGGATTCGGGAAAGATGGTGCTTATGCTGAAATGCTTTTTTATGGGATCCCTTCACTAGTTTTGTTCGGTGCATGTGCTCCAATTGCAGCACATATGGCCGACCATTGGAATCGTAATGGCATGTTGACTGTTTTTTTTGTTGGAATCGGATTGGCTTCTATTCTTACAGGGTTCGCCCAAAGTCTTTTACAGATTGGTCTTGGACTGGGCCTCATTGGCATTTTTGCCTCCATTTACCATCCTGTAGGTATTGCTATGGTAATCGAAGGCGGAGGGAAAGTCGGTTGGCGTCTTGGAGTGAATGGACTGTGGGGAAATATGGGTGTGGCCGCAGCTCCATTGGTAACGGGTTTGATCCTCGTACAATTTGACTGGCGGATGGCTTTTATCATTCCTGGATCAATTTCAATACTTATTGGCCTTGGATTTCTAGGATTTGTACGTAGTGTTGATGTCAGAGCACCAGAAGCTATTCGCCAGGAAAAAGAATTAATTGGATTTGCACCCGGCTGGCAGCGTGCCTTGGTTTCTCTAGCTTTAGTTACAGCCGCAGGAGGGTTTGTCTTCGGAGCGATGACTTTTCTTATTCCGAGATTGTTTGAAGTCCGAATGCAAGGAATTACTTCTGACATAGCTGTGACAGGTACCTTAGCATCTATAATATATGCAGTAGCTGCATTCGCACAGCTTGTGGTAGGGCGAGCTATTGACAAACGATCTATAAAGAATGTCCTAATTTTCATTGCTGTTGGCCAGCCATTGCTCCTATTTCTGATGGCTATGCAAACGGATTATGCTCTATTTGCTGTTTCTCTGTTGGCCATGGGTTTTGTATTCGGACAGATACCTATAACTGATGCGGTATTATCACAGTATGTTCCTGACCAGTGGAGAGCCAAGGTGCTTTCAATAAAGTTCCTGATAAATCTAGTAATCGGAGCTTTAGCGTTGATGACGGCACGGTACTTATTATCAACTGGAGCGGGTTTTGAGGCAGTAATGAGAGTAATTTCATTTGCAGCATGTTTTATTGTTGGGGCGGCCATTTTGTTGCCTAATCGTCATGCATTTCCCACTGTTAAATCATAACAATCCTATTTCAACTAACAATTTTTTATTTCAATTAAGAAAGCTTTTATTTTAACACAGATACTGCTTTTAGCTCCTTGTGTCTAAATAGTTGATAACGTATAATTTTGAACAAATTAATGCTGTTTAGACTAAAATACAGATTAATATTCAACCTCAGGAAACAATCCAATTGAAAGTAAAATCAGTATTTCGTCCAAGTTGCTGGCTGCCAGGCCCACACTGGCAAACCATCTGGGCCTCCAGATTTAGATCTCTTCCTTCTCCAGACACCACGAAAGAGCTAATAGAACTTGATGACGGTGATTTCATTAACTTGTACTGGTTAACTAAAGGGAATGGCCCGATTGTAATAATAGTTCACGGTTTAGAGGGGGATTTTAGCTCTAATAATGTAAAAGCCATGTTTGGAGTTATTAGCAAAATAGGATGGAATGGAGTACTTCTGCTTAACCGAAACTGTGGGGGAGTTTCAAACAGGCTTCAGCGGACCTATCATGCTGGTGAAACTGGTGACCTGGACTTGGTCGTCAATCTGGCAAAAAAACGATTCCCTGATATTCCATTGATGCTTTATGGATATTCTCTTGGCGGTAATATCCTGCTGAAATGGCTTGGAGAGAAAGGGAATAGAGCGGGAATAATTGCTGCCGCAGCGGTATCTACGCCTTTCGACCTTGCTTCTTCCACTTCCATGCTGGAGAAAGGATTTTCACGGATTTACCAGAGTCACTTTGTGAATCTGTTGCGTGAATCAGCAAAACGAAAATTCCGAGATCTACCACCTTTGTTTAATCCAGGTGATTTAAATAAAATAAAGACTTTACGAGAGTTTGACGAAAGGGTTACTGCGCCCTTGCATGGATTCGGAAATGCTGATCACTATTACTCTGAATCATCCTGTAGACAATTCCTTAAAAAAATCCGAGTTCCTACTCTAATTATGAACTCACTTGATGACCCTTTTCTGGACAAAAAATCTTTCCCCGGCCCAAAAGAAGTCTCTGAGATGGTAGAACTTGAATATCTTAAAAAGGGAGGTCATGCTGGGTTCATCATTGGAAATGCTTGGAAAAAATTTAGTTTTATAGAAACCAGAATTCCAGAATTTTTTAGGAAACAATTGGACAATTGAGTGGGTATAAAAGCATTGGAATCAATGCGTGGAGATAAAACCATCTTCACAGTCAGATAACCTCCAAGTAGAAATACCCACATTCTTCTAAAATCTTCCAAATGATGAAACTGTCTGTACTGGAAAGTAAATCTACAGAGAATATATGACCAGAAGGATAATCTGATCGGATGGTATAATTTGATAATCAAAAGGATGATGAATGAGAAATCACACCTCAATCATCATCCCCAATAACTAACCAAATTAAGAAAGGATGTATTAGTTGTGAGGATGGTTTCCTCACCATACTCAAACAACTTTCCTTACCTGAATATGGAATTTATTGACTAACGGTGATTCCCCACCAAACTGAAAAGGTGAAGAATCACCATCATTATATGATTAGACATTCACACCTCCTTTCGTTAGTTGTTGAAAGTTTGGGACAAATAAATTAGTAAAATCCCGGTCACTCAATTAATACTACTCCACTTCCATAATTCTTCCAAGTAAAATCCCACACACATTGTAAAACAAACCTGCTTGATTGAACGCTATCAGTGAATATAGCGAGTAAAATTATAAATTATTTATATTGAATCAGTATTGGAATTTAGGGTTTGAACATTTTACTATCAAGTTAAGGGATGTCCTGCTACGATTTACAATGTGAAATATCAAGGATGCCTCTCATCAAAACTGAGAAATTAGTGGATAGTAGAACTCGCAGCAGTCGACTTTCGTGCAGGAACAATCTCTTTGTTTATTAGAAGGTATAGAGTTTTGTTTGTATCATTTAGCATTAAAATATTTAATTATGGAAAAAATTGATTTAGATAGGTGGTATAGACCAAAAATTGATAAAACAGAATTTAGGAAGCTATGTGTGAAATCTGATTGGCAAGGATTTAAACATATGATGATTTTCTTCCCATCACTTCTCATCTCAGGATACTTAGCTTTTGTTACTTGGGGAAGCTGGTGGTGTATTTTATTTTTTACAATTTATGGAAATATTTATTGTTCAGTAGATGCTATATGGCACGAAACAGGCCATAAAACTGCATTTAAATCTAAATTCTGGAATGAATTTTTTTATCAAATTGCTAGTTATATGAATAACTTTGAACCTGTAAGATGGCGTTGGTCCCACTATAAACATCATACATTTACATCATTTACAAAAGATCCTTTCGACTTTGAAATAGCAATTACAAAACCTACTGATGTAATTTATTTCTTCTCACTATTTATACCATTCACAAACATTTTTTATCTTCATAAATCTCTTCAGTTTGAAACACTAAAACACGCCTTAGGTATTACTACTGATGTTATGAAGGTGTGTATTCCTGAAAAAGAAAGAGATAAGTGTCGTAACTCAGCACGCATTCATGTAGGAATATGGATTGTAACTGCTATAGTATCTTTAATCTTTAATTCATGGTTACCTTTAATTTATATAGTGCTTCCAGTTTTCTATGGTAACACACACCGCATAATGTGTGGACTAACACAACACACAGGCCTACAAGATGATATCAAAGACCATCGTTACAGCACAAGAACTGTAATACTCAATCCAATTTCTAGTTTCCTTTATTGGCAAATGGAATATCATATTGAACACCATGTTTTTCCAATTGTCCCCTCTTATAACCTTCCTAAATTGCATGAATTAATTAAAGATCAATTACCTCAACCCAAAAAAGGATTTATAGATGAATATAAAGAAATTATTCCAGCTATATTAAAACAGGCAAAAAATCCTGAATACAAGATTGACGTAAAATTAACTAACTAGATAATTGATGAATAAACAAACCTGTGGGAAATCAATAATAAAATATATGGAAATATCATTTCTTAATTAAATTATTGAGACAGCTGGATTATTACTAACCGATTGTGTTGTACTATTTTTTATTTGAACATATTAGTACTTTTATCATGTAGATTATATTTGCCGTATTTATTGCAGTTTCCCCCTGTTTACCCACTCTGAAAGACTTCTAATCAGTAGTTCCAGGTTCAAGTCCTGCCTGGTGCGTTATATTATCAATACATAGCGGTTAATATAAGGAGAAATATTTGATGAAAAACGCCAAGTGGTATTTTGACTTTGTCTCACCCTTTGCTTACTTGCAAAACTTGCGTCTAGATGAGTTTTCTTCACATTTGAATATTGAGAGAAAACCGTTGCTTTTTGCCGGACTTTTAAAGCATTGGAACACAAAAGGGCCTGCAGAATTAACCGCTAAACGCATCTTTACCTATCGATACGTTCAATGGATGGCGAAACGTTTGGATATTCCACTTCGATTCCCGGAGCATCACCCTTTCAATCCAATTCCTCTGCTTCGTTTGTGTATAGCTGCTGGCTGTACAAAAAAGGCTGTAGATTCAATTTTCCGCTGTGTCTGGGAAGATGGATTAGCGGGAGATGATCCTGACCACTGGAATACATTCTGTGATGCGATTGAGCTGAACGTATCAGATGCAAATGAATTAATTTCAAGTCCTGAGGTCAAGTCAGAACTTAAAACTAACGGTGAGATGGCCCTTGAACAGGGTGTATTTGGTGTGCCGACTTTTGTAGTTGATGGCCATTTGTTTTGGGGCAGTGACTCGACGAGTTTGCTGCATGACTATCTTGCCGATCCTGGACTGTTTGAAAGCCCTGCCATGAAAAGATTAGAAATCTTACCGGGCTAAAAATAAGAAGGGACTGAAAAATTACTGTTTGTTTTAATTTTAATAGGAGTTAAATAAATCACGTAAGCGAACAAAGGAGGCCTATGAAAGTTGAGGATTTTTTCAACCAGCAAAATATAATTGATCTTAGTTTTTTTAATTTTTCAAATGCAATAACTGCTTGCTATTATGCCAAAGACAATCTGGAAGTTCTCAAGGTTAACGACAACTTCCTGAGTTTTTTCCCAATTCTTGGAAATGTAAAAAATGTGTATTTTCCGGATGTGCTCGAGCAAATTGGCTTACCGGGAAAGCAGATTGAAGAATTTGTCCGTGACATAAATGAAAAGGGTACGGTTCTGATTTCAGAGGTTAAGATCAGTATAAATGATGAAGAACGTGTTTATTCTCTGCTTTCAACGCGGACAAAAAACGATTCTTTTTCATATCTTAACGGTGTTCAGGGGCAGTTTGTAGACCGTACCGCTGAATTCACTTTACGTAAGGAACGTCAAAATTTACTGGAGGAAAAAATACATGACCGTGAAATAATTGAAGAAAAAAGTCGACAATTGGAAAGCCTGGCTACAAGACTGGCAAAGTATCTTTCGCCGCAGATTTATAAAAGTATTTTTGAAAATGAAGACGGAGGAGAGCAAAAACATGCGAGGAAAAACCTGACGATCTTTCTATCAGATATTGTAAAGTTTACTGACCTGGCTGACACAATGGAACCTGAGCGCTTGGCTGCGGTAATTAATTCTTATCTTTCAGAAATGTCTGCGATTGCAGTTGAATGCGGAGGAACAATAGATAAATTTATTGGTGATGCCGTGTTGGTGTTTTTCGGTGATCCGGAAACCGAAGGGGAGGAAGAGGATGCCCTGAAATGTGCTGAAATGGCTATTAGAATGATGAAGAGAGTTGGTGAACTGAATAAGCACTGGAAAAAGCTGGGGGTCATTGATGGTCTAAAAGTTCGTATGGGCATCGCTACAGGATTTTGCACTGTTGGTAATTTTGGTTCGGATTTACGACTGGACTATACTGTACTGGGAAGTCCGGTAAACCTGGCTGCCCGTTTACAAACAATGGCCGATCACAATAGCATTTTAATAGATGAATACACCAAAGACTTAATAAGCAGCCAAGTTAAATGTAAGGTATTTGATGAAATAACGCCTAAAGGTTTTGCAAGACCGATCCAGGTTTACCAGCTATATGATTTTAAATCAGCAAAGCGCCGTGAACTACGAAAAAGTCTCTCTCATGTGGGAGATCGAGTGGAAGTCAACGTTTTAGATAGTTCAAACATCCATGCTGCAATTGAAGAACTAAAACGAATACAGGAAAGTTTTGAACGAGAATATGCTGAGTTGAATGATGAAACTGAGTCCTGAGAAGTTTATTAGATGTCTTCTTAAATCAATGCGGCGTCATAGTTAATAATGAAAGTATTATAAATAAATACATTGCTCACGTGAAAACTAAAAATGGGATTGTTAATAGAAGGCCGCTGGCATGATCAATGGTATGACACCCGGAAAAGCAAAGGAGAATTCCTCCGTACAAATTCGCAGTTCCGCAACTGGATAACAGCTGATGGTTCAGCCGGTCCCAGCGGTGAAAGCGGTTTTCCCGCAGAGGCAGGAAGATATCATCTTTACGTTTCACTCGCCTGTCCCTGGGCGCACCGTACATTGATTTTTAGAGCATTAAAATCTTTGGAGGATATTATTCCGGTTTCCATTGTCCATCCGTACATGTTGGACAAGGGCTGGGTTTTTGATGACTGGAAGGGAGAAACAGCAGACTCGTTATATGGTTTTAACTGCCTTCATCAACTTTACACCAGGGCGAATCCGGTTTACAGCGGCAGAGTCACGGTTCCAGTTTTGTGGGACACTGAGCAGGAAACGATCGTAAGTAACGAGTCGTCTGAAATTATTCGTATGTTCAACTCAGCCTTTGCCGATTATACTCCTGACAAGACGGATTATTATCCGGAAGAACTGCGGAATGAAATAGATTCGATCAACGCAAGGATTTACGAAACGCTGAACAACGGAGTTTACCGCTGCGGATTTGCCACAACCCAAAAGGCTTATGAGACTGCTTTTACGGAACTATTTGATTGTCTTGATGAACTTGAATCAAGACTGAGCAAGCAGCGTTTTCTAATCGGTAACCGTATCACAGAAGCCGACTGGCGTCTTTTCACCACCTTGATCCGTTTTGACGCGGTATACTATTCACACTTTAAAACAAACCTGAGAAGGATCTTTGACTATCCTGCACTGCATGGATATACTTGCGATCTTTACCAACAGCCCGGAATTAAGCAAACAGTAGACTTCGAACACATAAAACAGCATTACTTTTTCAGCCATGAAACAATTAATCCTACTCGGGTCGTTCCAGTTGGTCCTGAAATCAATTTCGAAGTTCATCATGAACGTAAAAAAAGTTTTAGCTAATCCTAATTTTTGTTTTACTTTACATTGAATCTATAAAAATAAAAGCCCTGTCGTGTTTCTGAAAATTTTCTTGACAAATAATTGAATAGTATTAGCATACACATCTGATACAAAAGTATATCTAATTGAGAAATAAAATATTCTAGTGGGCTGCGAGGCAGGGCTAGTTTAAGCAGCCCTGAAATAGCAAATGTGACCTTCTTCGCTGCAACGAGCAAGTGGGTAAGTATACAAGAAGATCTTTCAACGGAGTTCAATCAGGCGTTTGACGATTCCTTCGAGGTTTTTCACTTCATCCACAGCACCGAATTCCACGGCCTTGCGAGGCATTCCATAAACTACACATGATTCCTCGTCCTGGGCTAAGGTCAGTGAACCTGCATTGTGCATTTCCAGCATACCAGCGGCACCATCGTCACCCATGCCTGTAAGAATCACACCAGTAGATTTTTTCCCGACAAGATTTGCAACTGAGCGGAAAAGCACATCGACTGACGGACGATGCCGGTTTACAAGTTCTCCACTGTTCAATGTAACAGTATAATCTTTACCAACAAGTTTGAGCATCATGTGTTGATCTCCTGGTGAAATCAAGACCTTACCACGTTCCACTTTTTCGCCTTCTTTGGCTTCACATACATTTAAGAGACATTCATTATTGAGACTTTCCGCAAAAGAGGCAGTGAATGCTTTCGGCATGTGCTGAACGATTACAATTCCTGGCATATCGGCTGGTAAAGGTGAAAGTACGTCTCTCAGTGCAATAGTTCCTCCAGTAGATGACCCTATGGCAATGATTGAATCCTGTCCTTTAATTCCAGTTGGTGAATTTATTGCGGCAAGAATAGCATCTGCACTAAATTTCTTCGCGGGAGTCATAAAGCGCTGATGCGGTGTGATGACTCTGGCCTGTGCCGCTGCTTTCATTTTATCGCAAATCTGGATCGAAATTTCTTCAAGTGCCTCTCTGACGCCCAGTCTAGGTTTTTCTACTATATCAACTGCACCAAGTTCTAAACTGCGCAATGCCTCTTTACTACCCTGAGTAGTTAACGCACTGACCATTACGACCGGCATCGGGTTCGACTTCATCAGACGTTCAAGAAAAGTCAGACCGTCCATCCTGGGCATCTGTACATCAAGACTGATAACATCAGGTTTTGATTCACCTAACATACGGAGAGCGATTAGCGCATCCGGTGCAGTTCCAACTACTTCCAGATCAGGATCCGATGAGTATATCTGCTTCAGCGTCTGCCTGACTACGGCAGAGTCATCGACGATAAGTACTTTGTAGGGAGGTGACGGTTTCTCTCTCATTCTTCACTCTTTTCTGCCAATAATGTGTCAAATTCTTCTTTGGATAACAGAAAGTCAATATCCAGCAGAATTACCATTTCATCCTTAGTTTTTGCGACACCTTTAATAAATTTAGTATCAACATTTACTGCTAACTCAGTTGTTTCCTGGATGTCTTCTTCTTTGACAAAAATCACATCGGAAACTGAATCTACTGTAAGACCGATGTTTTTATTTTCCACTTCGACAATGATGATCACTGAGAACTCATGCCTTTCCTCACCAGACATCTTGAATTTTGCACGCAGGTCCATGACTGGAATTACCAGTCCCCTCAGGTTGAACATTCCAATAATGTAATCCGGCATTCCGGGAATACGTGTCAGACCTTCCGGAAAGCTGATAAGTTCACGTACTTTAAGAATATTCAGACCATATTTTTCCTCACCAAGAATGAAGGTTATTAACCTCGTACCTTCGCTGTAGGAAACCTCCAGACTCATATCTTCCAGATCTTCATCAGAAAGATTTACTGAACCGAGATATTTTTTACTTTGATTATTTTCCATCACTCCCTTTTCTTTGGGTTTCAATTAACAAGACTTGCAATATCTAAAATGAATGAAACTCTGCCGTCTCCGAGAATGGTAGCTCCGGCTAGACCCGGTACTTGAATGAAATTATCTTCCATACTTTTGATGACTACCGGTCCTTGATCTACAATTTCATCTACGAAAACACATTGTTTATGGTTTCCGTGCTGCACAACAACTACCAGGCCTTCTGTGGGTTCCTTGTACTTAGGTTTGATGTTCAAACGCTCATGCAGGCGTAACATGGGAATATATTCACCTCTAATTTCCACCAGTTCACCTTTGTTTTTGATTTTTTTGAGTTGAGATGGTATAGGTCTCAGTGACTCATTTACTGAAAGAAGAGGAATGGTGAAAACCTGATTACCTACATCAATCATCATTCCTTCAATGATGGCCAGTGTCAGCGGTAATTTAAGTTTAGTACTGGTTCCTTTGTGCAATTCACTAGAGAGTTCTATTGTACCCAATAAGGCTTCTATGTCACGCTTTACGGTGTCCATTCCTACTCCGCGTCCGGAAACATCAGTTACTTCTGTAGTAGTTGTAAAACCTGGCAGGAACAGTAACTTGTAAATCTCTCCTTCAGTCAGTTCATCTGTTTCATTGATAAATCCTTTCCTCACTGCAGAATCAAAAATCACCTTGGAATCAATCCCTTTTCCGTCATCTTCGATTTCAACAATAACATAACCTTCCTGTTGCGATGCTTTGAGAGAAATAGTTCCGGTAGGGTCCTTACCATTTTTTATTCGTGTTTCGGAATCTTCAATCCCGTGATCCATTGAATTACGAACTAAGTGAACCAACGGTCCCTGAAGCTGTTCTGTGACTGTTTTATCCAGTTCTGTATCGCCGCCCTCAATTTCAAGTTTAATTTTCTTTTTGCTGCGGGTGGCATAATCACGAACAGTTCGTTTCATGTTATTTAAGATACTTCCCACTGGAATCATGCGTACCTGAAGGATTTGTTCCTGGAGCTCATCGACAGACTTTTCGTTGTCCTCAACAAACTGCAGAAGCATCTCTCCAAGGTTCACATCGATCTCCATTATTTTGTCACTCAGGCGGTGCAGGCGGGCTTGATTGATTACTGTTTCACCAACCAGGTTCTGCAGTTTATCAAGTTTATCAATCGTGACTCGAATTGACTGTGTAGCCTTGATTCCAGAATCTTTCTTCGCATCATCCTTTGGAGGAGGCTTTGGAGGTACTGGAGTGACTGCTGCTTTTGGTCCTTCTTCAGCGGAATCTGTTTCCTCTGAAATTTCTTTTGTGGGTTCTTCTGCTACTTTTTCTTCCTGTTTTACTTCTACATCCGGAACAACTGCTTGAATCTCTGCTAATTTTTCATCTACTTCTTCCTGATCAACTTGTATATGTTCCTGTCCTTTATCTTCCTGATCTTCATATATTCCGAATGAGGCAAGCCCTGGATCTTCAGGTGGAGTTTCCGCGAGTTCAAAATTAACTTCGTTTTTTTCATCCTGAAAGAAAATCGTGATATTTTCAATTTCCTCAGCGGGATGGGTGGTGACCAACTTTGCACTCCACCAGAGATAAATATCTTGCGGATCAAGGTTCTTCAGATCAGGCAATTTACCTAAATGCGGAATTATGTCCAAATCACCTAACTCGTTTAAATCTTTGAGTAAAAGTATAGGATCAGAACCTTTACGCAGCATTTCTGAATCAAATTTCAGATGAAGTAAATATGCTGTTTCTTCTCCTTCATCCTCATCATCCCACTGAATTTCTCCCTGTTCTTCAGTCTTTTCGCTTTCAGCAGTTTTCTCTTCCAGCGGAGGACTTTGTTCCGCTACTATCTTTTCATCCTGAGTTGGTTCTGCTTTAGCGACGTCGGTGACAGGTGTTTCCTCTTCAGTTTTTCCTGCAGAAGGCTTGCCTGCATTACTTTCAAATTCTCTAAGTTGAGCCAGTGTCTGATCTATAAGTTCCTGATTTACATTACCGCCTTCACGAATTTTGTCTAAAAAAGATCTAAATCCATCAATTGAACTCAACAGTAAGGATGCCATTTCGGGAGAACAGACAATTTCTCCGTTACGTGCTTTGTCAAGCAGGTTTTCGAAATGATGGGCATATTCTGCTAATTCTGTCTCCATGACCATGCCTGCTCCACCTTTTATGGTGTGCATATCTCTAAAGATACGGTCGATCAGTGAGCGTTTCTTCGGCTGGGCTTCGAGTTCGAGGACTCCTTCTTCCAAATCCTCTATTATCTCCTCGACTTCCTCAACAAATTCTTCCAAAGCTGGATTGTCCACTTTGTCTCTTCCTGTTTTTAAATGATAATTATTTGTTACTGATTCAATGGTAGCTTCGTAACAACTCCTGAACTAATTTATTGTCATCTCGAGCTAAGAGAAAATATATGATAATATCAGTGTTTAATATAAAATAAACTTTTTGCTTTATTCGAAATGACAACTATTTATGAAATCATTATTTATTCAATTAAATATTATTTCTGATCAAAAATCTGCTGACCCTTCCAGTTTTTTGGAGGAGGTGTTTTCTTAAATATTTTGCAGCGCTCCAAATATAATGCAGCTGTTCCATCTTCAGGACAGTCTTTCAAACAGGATTTGAATTTTTTCGTTGCTGCTGCCCATTTTTGTGCCCGGTAGTTTGTCAAAGCTTCTGCAAACTTTTCTCGGGAGGCTAGTTTTTGTTCTCGAATTGGTTCAGGGTCACTGTTGCAGACTTCAACAATGGTGACAGGTTCTTCTTTTCCCTTTACCTGAACAAGATCAAGTTCACGAAACTCCATCGACTCATCATCCTTAATAAGCTCATAAGTTGACTGAGAAATTAGTATTTTACTTTTATAGAATTTCGTCAAACCTTCCAATCGCGAGGCAAGATTTACTGTGTCACCGGTGACAGTAGATTCCATGCGTTCTTCTGAACCAACTGTGCCGATAATCACAGGTCCGCTGTGAATTCCGACCCCAACCCTTAGCAGATTGTCGTCTGTTCTTTTGTTATCTTTGTTGAAAGAGTCAATCTGCTGTTGCATACCAATTGCGGCCTTGACGCTGCATAAAGCCTCATCCGAATTTGATTCTTCCGGAATACTGAACAAAGCCATGACCGCATCACCGATAAACTTGTCAACAAAACCTCTGTTTTGAGAGATAGGTTCTGTCATCCGTTTGAAAAAATCATTGAGAAAATCCACAAGTTCCTGTGGTGTCATCTTCTCAGAAAGCGTGGTAAAGGAGCGTATATCACAGAAAAGAATGCTGATGAAATCTGTGTCCGCTTTTCCAAATTTTAAATGTTCTAGTCCGTCCGGTGCAATACGTTTAATAAACTCTTTGGGCACAAATTTTTCAAAGACCGCGGTCAGTTTTGCTGCAGCTTCAGTTTCTGCCAAACGCATTTTTGTCGTCTTTAACTCCTCAAATGCTTTTTTCTGCTGAATCAGGGATATTTCCAAATCCTTGTTGAGCCTGCGTGATTCGTCCTCTGCCTGTTTGATCCTTACCATTACCTTGACCCTTGCTGCCAGTTCATCAAAATCAAACGGTTTTGGCAAGTAGTCATCCGCACCTAGTTTTGCCAGGCCAAGAACTAACTGGCGGATATCAGTTTGTGCAGTGAGAAAAAGTACCGGAATATTCTTCCAGTCATCATCCTGCTTTAGAATTTTGATGCACTCATCACCGCTCATGTTTGGCATGTTACGGTCAAGAACAATCACATCCGGGAGATCTTTACGCAAACAGTTTGAAAGCCAACGTAGTGCTTCTAAACCATCTCCCTTTTCCACAATAGTGTAATTTTCTTCAGTCTGTTGTTCGAGTGTCCTCCGGACTTGTCCGCGGATAGTTCTCGAATCGTCAACTGTCATTATTATTGCCGACATAACGAGCTAAGCTTTCTCAGAATCTTCAAGCATTGATTCCAATCCTGTTATTATTAGTGCTTCCCTGACTGCTTCTGACTCAGAGTTAATCCTGAATGTCTTCCCTTTTTCCAATGCGTTGTTACGACAAACAGCGAGAAGTTGAACCCCTGCAGTGTCTATTGCTTCTACGCCTGATAAATCAAGCTCTACACTGCTGCGTTCAGATTCAATTAGTTCCAGCATGGTTTTTTGTAAAGGCAGAAGATCCTGAATGACACAATTACCTTTTACTTTCAGTCCTGTACTTTCGAGTTCAATATCCATAGATGTTTTTGAAATATAAAAAAATGATTCAAATTTTTTGATAGATGCTGAGAGACAATTTTTCCATGCCTTCTACTTTGTAACCGGTTTCGGTAATACCCAGAACTAGCCAACCACCTGTTTCAAGATGATCTACCAGCTTTTTCAAAAGATATTCCCTTTTATCAGGATGCAGGTAATAAAGAAGATTTCTGCAAAAAATCAGTTGGAACTTAGTCGCAATGGGATAGACATTAGCCATGAGATTAAATTGACGAAATTGAATTAATTTCTTGATCTCTCTATTGATCTTTCTTTGAGGATCATTTTTTCCAACTGTTTCTGGAATGAAAAAACGCTTTTGGAGGGCGGCAGGTATTGTACTAGTCTGCTCTTCGCTATAATCTCCATTTATAGCTGATTCAAGTACACCGGTGTTAACATCTGAACCAAGAATCCTTAAACCTCCATTTGAAATCATTGCTTTTCCAAAAAAATCATGTGCTTCCATGGCTAAAGTATAGGTTTCCTCTCCACTGGAACAACCGGCACTCCAAAAACGCAACTTTGAATGTGTGGTATTATTTTGATCTTTCATCACTGGAAAAACATTTTCCCGAAGGAACTCAAAATGCTGCTTCTCTCGGTAGAATCCACTTTTGGTAGTTGTGACTGCATTGTGGAGAAGCTGGCGTTCCTTCCTGTTCTCCTCCCTTTCAATATAATCATAATAACTTTGAAAGGTTTCCAACTGATGTTCCTGCAGTATTCGCTGTAACCGTGCATAGAGCAGATATTTTTTGTCATCTCCCCATTCCATGCCAAGATCTTTTAGCACAAGGTCTTTGAATAGCTTAAATTCATCGTCCGTCGGTTCATTAACCTTTGTCAATCTTCCTCTAGTGCCCACAATATCTGATGAATTATCCAATAACATCTAAACTGTTCTCTGTAAAATTATGGACTGATTTAAATTGATCATTCGAAAGGTGCTAAATTCTGGTTTAATGTTTTTTCAGACTGAGAAGCGTTCTTTGCAGTTTCCGTTTTTTCCGGAAGTTGGTCTAACTTTTCATGTTCCAGTTCGAGGTTATCATTATTTTCAGTCGAGCTTTCAATGTAATTTGTTTCATCTCTCTCCACCTTAAAAGTGTTAAGAAGTTCATGCAAGTCTACCGCAGCCTTTGCCATATGTTGGCTTGCAGTTGTATTCTGTTCAACCAGAACAGCGTTTTCTTGTGTTAACCTGTCCATATCCGTGATCGCCCTGTTGATCTGATCAACGCCTTCCGCCTGTTCCAGAGATGCAACTTTGATGTTTTCCATCACCTCAGAAACTTCTTTGACGGACTCGAGAATTCCGTCAAGATTAGAATCACTCTGAGATTTGAGGTTGTTGAGGTTTGTTTCTATTTTTAACCTCATTTCTTCGACTGATTTGAGAATACCGTTCAGATTGGAATCACTTTGAGATTTAAGGTTATTGAGCATAGTTTCAATTTTTGTTCTCATTTCTTCCATGCCCTTATCTCCGTCATTTACAAGATGACGCCCCGAATTGATGTGTTCCAGACTGGCCTGAATCAATTCTCCGATCTCGGTAGAAGCTTTTGCGGAACGGTGAGCAAGTTTACGAACCTCAGATGCAACAACAGCGAATCCCTTACCATGCTCACCAGCTCGTGCTGCCTCAACAGAGGCATTAAGCGCAAGTAGATTGGTCTGAAAGGCTATGTCGCTCATTAGTGTGGTGATACCCTCAATTTTTTTGGAGCTTTCCATTATTTCCTCCATGGCTTCAACCACATTGGTATTGGTACTCTGTAAATTCTTCAACATCTCCTGATTTGTTTCGATGGAGTTGTCGACTGTATCGAGTAATTCGGTTCTGCTGTCAACGACCGATTGCTGTGCTTTCTTCAGCATGTCATGATTTGCCTCAATGGAACTTTCGACTGTATCAAGTAATTCTGTTCTACTATTAACTACAGATTGTTTAGCTTTCTTTGTGATTTCATTCGCATTTTTAGCATCTTCCGCGTTGTTCTGCACGATACTGTTAATCTCTTCCATTGCAGATGCGGTTTCCTCTAGCGAAGAACTTTGCTGATGAGTACGGTTTGAGAGATCCTGGTTACCTAGTGCCATCTCCTGAGAGGACTCATTAATGTTTGAAGCATGTTTTTTTATGTCAATTACCATATTGTTGAGGCGTTCGAGAAACATGTTGAACCAGGTTGATAGTTCCCCGAGTTCATCTTTGCCGGCAACCACAATCCTTTTGGTGAGGTCGCCTTCACCCTGTGCAATGTCTTTTGACATGTCGACTAGATCATTAACCGGTGCAGTGATCGACCTTCTCACCAGGAATCCAAAGATAAGACTGATAAGCAAACCAATTACGGTGATTACTAGTACGATCCAAACAAATTGCTGTGCTTCACTTACTACATCATCACTAGATTTATCGTATTGTGTATTTACAACCTCTCTTAAATTTTCAATTGTTGAACCTAATTTTATATTATTATTAATAATTTCATTCACACTAAAATCTAAATTCTTTAATAAGCGATATTCATTAAGAACCAGGTCTATATTTTGAGTTAATGAACTAGTGAAATTGTTGTACGTTTTTTTGTAGACATCTACTTTAAATAATTTATAAAATTTATCAAAATCCTGATGACTCTTTTCGTAGCGTTTTTTGATATCAGCAACTTTTGCAGTTCCTCTTGACTCTATTAAGGTATTATAGATCGTCTTATATTCCTGAATAATTCTATAAAAATTTTTTTTAAATTCTCCTCGCTTTTTTAGCTTGTCGGAATCTGCTTTTTCCCACACGCTTCCGGCAAGTGACCTCATCATAAAGATGCGACCATAAATTTTATCTTTGCTTTTGTCGAACGTCTTATAGGCAGAAATTAATGCAGGAGACTGCTTATTAATCTTACTATCCGCCTGCTTAAGTTCTGCAAGTAACTTTTTAGTCTTATTCAGTCCTAAGACCTGATTGTGATTGATATTTGCGATTCCCTTGATTTCACTGTTAACATCTTTGTCTTCTTTTGTGACAAGCGTATGAATCTGACTGTATTCATCTGCAGAGATTTCTCTGATCAATTCATCTATTTCATTTACTGAATCAATTAATACGGCTGTAGATTTTATTTGTTTCTTAATAGAATCAATATCTTGAAGTGATTTTGAATTTTTTAGTTTTTCCTGCTCCAGTCTCAAATAATCCAGATTTGATTTAAAAACTGAAAAAATCTGTGAGTTAAATTTAATTGAGTGGGATATCCCTATGAAGGATTGAATAACTAAGCCTGAAATTATAATTGTTACAAAAGAATTAATTAAAAAAACAGATAGTAATTTTTTGTTTATAGTTATTTGTATAGCTTTCA
>ERZ1048686.1551-NODE-1551-length-17378-cov-4.818219_pt1 | contig 17378 bp, 12 predicted proteins | sample MGYA00383099_ERZ1048686 | MGnify/ENA primary metagenome ERZ1048686 (study PRJEB29581, sample SAMEA5548369) | metagenome | biome: marine; feature: coastal; material: water | depth 25 m | study: Short-term variability in the microbial, nano- and picoplankton... | reverse complement strand
TTGATTTGTCAGTCCTTTTATGGCCGCGTGGGTCTCCTTTGCCAGCTCTGGAACAAGGTCGATGGTGATGCTCCTGTTGATGCGCTTATTGCGCCGACTGATGCCATCAGATGACTCCAGCATTTTGACATCCGTCAGCGCTGAAAGTGGTACTGAATTCCCATCTCGAGTGGGAACCTGAAAATTCGAGAGATCGGTGAGACGTTCTCGGTCGTCTTCTTCAAACCGGATCCGAACAGGGATTTCCCGTCCTTCGTAGTGAAAGCGCGGCAATGTTTGCCCTCTCAAAGCATAACCAACCATTCCTGCAACAAACTCGGGGTTCACGTTTGAGGATTCAGTCCGATTTCGATCCACGACAAGGGCCAGTTCATTGGCTGATCTTTCCTGTCCACTGCGTATACCTATCACACCTGGTAGCGCCTCCAGCACCGGTTCGAGATCAGTAGCAATCTTTTCCAACACACCGGCATCGTCACCTTCCAGATGGAGGACATGCACTGTTTGCCCTTTAGCCTCCTCATTCTGGCTTTCCTTACCGCTCCGCAATTTAACCCCAGCCATTTTGGGTAAGTCCTCTAGCACTGATTTAGCCATTTCAGTTGCTGTTAACTGATTGTCCTCTTCCATGTCCAACCAGCCTTCAATGTTTCCCCCGCGGCCAAAATGCATCATCATGAAACCGCTAAGGTTTAATTCTTCCTTTTTGGCTTTCATGATTTCTTCAGCCTCCTGAAAATATTCAGCGGTATCTTCGAATATGGCTTCTCTTGACATTTCGACGCCAATTTGAAAAGAGGCTCTATCCTCTTCCTGATTCGGCGAAAATTCAATTTCTCGAAAAATAACGCCGTAAGATAATCCCATGATCAATGCCAACAAAATCACCAGATCCATTCTTCTTCGAAGGAAAAAGGAAAGGCAGGCGTGGTAGATTTGCTGCCATTTTTCCATGGAAACCTGGTATGTCTTCTCAAGGACCCGGTCAAATAAACGATGCATCTTGACCACACGAGATCGTTCTGGACCACTTTTACGTGACCTCAAGGTCAAAAATACACTGAGCGGTATGAATACAAGAGCAACAACAAGTGATGCACCGAGAGCAACTGAAATTGGGAGGGACAGTCGCATGAGGAAAAACTGAGCTTCACCTTCGACGAGTGAAACAGGAAGGAAAACGATGACGGTTGTCAATGTCGCCATGGTAATCGCAAGTGCTATTTCCTGAGCGCCGCGAATACATGCTTCACGCGGTGGCAGTCCGTCTTGTATGTGTCTGTATATATTCTCTGCGACAACAACAGAATTGTCTACCAAAAGCCCGACGCAGATCACCAATCCCAGAATACTGAGCATGTTCAAGGTTTCTCCTGCGAAATACATGACGATCAGTGCCATCAAAAGACTGAAAGGAATAGAAAGACTCACAATCATGGTCAGCCGAAACCTTCGAAGGAAAAAGAATAAGACAAGTCCAGCCAGCAGGCCTCCTATTTCTCCACCTTCAATTAGACTGAAAATGGAAGAACTGACCATCCTCCCCTGATTGAAAAACAGCTCCATGTCCATCGTTTCGAAAAGTGGATTTGCACGCATTTCTTCCAGTAACGCGTCCAGCTTTTCCCCAACCTCCACCGCATTAGCTTCGCCCTCCTTGAATACAACAATGGCAGCTGCGGGCTTTGCGTTGACTCTTACGCTGAAGTCTTTCTCAGGTTCCTCATACCTTATCCTGGCCACATCTTTCAATTTGAGTTGATCGTTGATTGGACGGTTTCGGAAATCCTCCAAGCTTTGATAACTGGCCACAGATCGAACAAGAAATTTCTTGTCTGATTCAAAAACATGCCCGCCCGCCATGGTGAAGTTGTCTTGACCCAATTCCTGCGCCAGTTGGTAGATATTCAAGCCGAATGCGTCCGCTTTCTGTTTGTCGATTTCAATAATCACTTCCTTTTCAAGCAGGCCATTGAGTTCAACATTTGCTATACCATCGATTCGAGAAATGGGCAGGATGATCTTTTTTTCAATAAGAGAATAGTAATCAGCCATGCTGGGATCTATCGCAACTCCCAGAATGGCGACTGGAATGCCGGATGGATCATGCTTTTGAATAAAATATCGCTCCACATCTTCAGGAAACCTTGCACGGGCACGTTCCATGCGGTCCCGAACCTCTCGGTAAGCTACGGCTATATCCGTTTTGGATTTGAATTTCAAAAAAGCACGCGCACCACTTTGACCTGATCTGGAATTGATACTTTCCAGATGCTTGACCGTAGACAACTCCTCTTCCATGGGTTTGGTGATCTTCTCCAGCGTTTCTGCCGCTGGAGCATCTGACCATGGAACGTAAACGCTTAGAAATTTTGTTTCATATCCTCTTGGGAAAAGTTCCATTGGAAGTCCCAGGGCTGAGATCAATCCCACAACGATGATCGAAAGTAGCAGAACAAATACGGTTACCCTTCTATCCAGTGAAAATCTTGCCAGGCGGTTTGACATGGCTTTTGAATTTTCAATATTCGGTTTCATGGGGTCAGCTTGTTAAGGAAGTCATTTTGACCTTGCGATCAAGCAGGTGGTAAATGGTGGGCACCACGATCAAAGTCAGGATCGTGGAAGAAATTAGTCCAAAGATAACAGCTATGGCCATCGGCGTGCGAATCTCAGCTCCGTCACCCAGTCCAATTGCCATTGGTAACAATCCCAAGACAGTCGTTGCCGTTGTCATTAAAATAGGTCTAAGTCTTACAGAACAAGCCGTCAGAATGGCTTCCCTGGGAGCGATTCCCCTGGCTCGGAGGAGGTTCGTGTAATCAACCAGAACGATTGCGTTATTCACAACAATCCCGACCAACATGATCAACCCCAGAAAAACAACAATAGACAGACTGGTATGGGTTACGATCAAGCCCAACACCGAACCGACAAATGCCAGTGGGACTGCAAACATGATAATGAATGGCTGGATGAGTGATTCAAATTGTGAAGCCATGATCACATAAACCAAGAAGATACTCAGTCCCATTGCCAGCAATAGACTGGTCTGGCTTCTTTGCCATTCTTCACTCTGGCCAGTAATGAAAAAGTTCATGTCAGCAGGCCATTTGATACTGTTGCTCAAAGTGTCGCTGATTGCTTTTACCGCTGTTCCAAGGGATGCGCCGCCTAGGTTAGCCTGAATCAGTGCCACCCGCTTTCCGTCTACGCGGCGAATTTCACTCGGGCCTTCGCCAATCTGGTAGTCAGCAACTGCTCGCAATGGGATTGGCTGAGTTTCACCTGGATTGACAATAAGGTCGCCAATGTCCTCAATCTCTTCACGATCCTGTTCACCTAATCGTGCAATGATAGGGATACGTCGATCTTTCATATTGAATCGTGTCGCCTCATTTCCCTTGATGAGATCACGCACCAATTCAGCGACTTGGCCTATATTTAGGCCATATCGAGCCAGACGAGCGCGATCATAGGTGATCTGGATTTCCGGGGCCCCGCTGCGTAAAGTCGTCTCTACGTCGGCCAGTTCCGATAGGTCACCAAGGGTTTGTTCCGCTTCAACTGAAATGGTTTTCAGTTGAGTAAGATCGTCTCCATGGATTTCAACACTGACAGGTTTGCGTGTGCTGAACAAAACCGGACGTGTCACACGGAATTTTAAGTCAGGCACATTTTCCAATAATTCGCGCACGTTCTCCATGACACGTTTTTCACTTTCAATGGGATTGTCCTCTGGATTGATGAGGATCTTGAATCTGGCCGAATGTTCCCCTTCATCGGATCGCTTGATGTTTGCGATATCGTATCCGAAAGTAGTTAATACGGATTTGATGTCACTTTGCCCCTTCATCAGTCTTGACTCCACATTTGAAAGAACCCGAACCGTCTCCTCCAGTGGCGTTCCCACGGGAAGGTTCATTTCAAAGGTGATTTCACTTTGATGTACTTCGGGCAGCAATTCTGTTTCCAGGGTCAACCCGATGAATATCGTTACAATCATAGCGCCACACATCATACCAATCACACTTGCCGGTCGGTCCAAGGCATACTCCAGCCATCTTGGGTATTTTTTGACGAGCCACTTAATCCCTGCCTGAGTCAAGACCAAAGGCCATTTCACAAGGATAATTCCAAACTTTCCAAGAATCGGAATGAGCCCCCTGATCAGAAATGAAGTAATATTACCCACCGTGCCCGCAATGCATTTACCCAGAAATTCCACTGCTAATCCCAATAAGCATTTGATTAATGCATAAGGTAGAAGTATCCATTTCCACGAAGATCGCATCCAAACAAGGTCACTTCTGAAACCTTGCCATGTATCCCATCTTCTCCAGCTCACGGTCGAAAGTTCTTTTTCCTCAATCTCAGGAATAGAGCGACTTGCAAGCATGGGAATGAAGTAAACGGCTACCATGAGAGACGCAAGTAAAGATATGACGACCGCCATTCCCAGATCACCAAAAATTTGACCTGCTATACCTTCCACGAAAACCATGGGCAGGAAGACGGCGATCGAAGTGAGCGTGCTGGCTGTAACCGCGCCTCGCACCTCACGCGCGCCTCGAATCGCTGCCTGCTTCAGATTGTCTCCTTCCTGAATGCAGCGATAGATTGATTCCAATACGACAATGGAAGAATCTACCAGCATACCTACTCCCAGGGCGAGTCCGCCAAGTGACATGATGTTGAGGGTGACCTCTGATAAGTTCAATGGAGCAAAAGTAATCAAGATACTTATTGGAATGCTCAAGGCTACAATGAGGGTGCTTTTAATATCCTTAAGAAACAGGAATAGGACAATGACCGCCAGCAGGCCACCTATGATGGCCGTCTGTCTGACTTCTCGAATACTGTTTTCAATGAAAACAGACCGATCCGCTACCACCTCCAGGCGCGCTCCTTCTTCTTTGAATAATCGAGCCGCCATGCGTTCTGGAAACATGAATGACATGGCAGGGTTCATCTCCATCATTATCTTCATGAACGGTGACGGCTCACCTTTCTCAATCTTTCCAACACTACGACCGACAGCCTCTGAAACAGCCACGATATTGGCATCGGCTTCCTTGTATATATCGATCTGAACGCTTTCCTTTCCGTTGGTTCGTGTCAAGATTTCACGGTCCTTGTGAGATCGGTAAACCTTTCCCAAATCTCGGATGCGTATTTCGCCTGTGGTATCGCGCCTGACGATTGTGTCCTCAATCTGACCTTGATCCACAAATTCATTCAGAGTGCGCACCATGTATTCAGTGCGTCCTTCCTGAACCATTCCTCCGGCCACATTGATATTTTCCTGTGACAATCGAGAAATGACTTCTCGAATGGAAATTCCTGTTCGCTTGAGGGCTTCTTGATCAAGCATGACATGGATTTCTTCTTCCAAGCCCCCACGAACCCTGACCGCTGCCACCCCGGTGATTGGTTCCAGTTCTCTCCGGATCTGAATTTCAGCCAAACGCCGCAAACGCCTGAGCCCAATCTCTCCCTCGTAGCGAACCCCCTCGCCAGAAAGGCTGAGTTCCATGATCGGGTCAAGCGATGGATCGAAATGTAAAATCAGAGGTTTTTCCACCTCCTGAGGCAGGAACACCTGATCCAGTTTTTCAAGCGTATCCTGAGCTGCCTGCGACATGTCGGTGCCCCAGATGAATTCGAGTGAAACGTCACTCACCCCTGCACGGCTGACACTGCTGATCTCATTCAGACCATTGACAACGCCGAGAGCTTCTTCAACAGGCCGGCTCACTTCATTTTCTACTTCTTCCGGAGCAGCTCCAGAATACTCAGTCCTGACCGTGAGGGTGGGGTAATTGAGCTCTGGCATTAACGTCACCGGCAGGCGTTTGAACGAGAAAAAGCCAAACACAACGGCGGCTATGAACACCATTAATACTGCAACAGGACGATCTGTTGTGAAATGCTTGATCATTGTTGAGTCAGGCTGAGGCATGTGCAATCGATTCAATCCCTCGATGACTCTGAGTCAGATGTTTTAGGCAAATTCACGGGAATTTCCTGATTTGGGTTTTCATCCGTATCACCCGGCAATTGAACTTTACTCCCATCCTTGAGCCCGGTTTGGCCTGCAATGACGATTTGATCCCCTTGTTTCAACAACGAAATGGGTTCGACATTTTCAGCGTCTTCCAACCCTGCATTGAGCAGGACCCTTTCGACCTCATTGTTTACTTTAACGCGAAAAATAAACCGTTGTTCTCCGTCATAGAGAATTCCTTTTTTGGGGAGCAATAGCGCATCAGGTTTGGATGAAGTGATGATGGAGCCATCGACATACATGCCGGGCAGAAGCGGACCGACATCTTGAAAACCCACCGTTACTTTGATCATTCCTGATTTGGATTCGACAACGGGAGCAATTCTTGCAACGTAACCATCAAACACTTTCTCTGGAAACGCGGTGGATTCGATTCTCACCATCTGGTTTTCCTGGATTTTGCTGAGGGCTTTTTCGGTGACATACAAACGTGCCACGATGGAGTCAAAATCGATCACGGTGAAAAGGTCCTGACCAGCACTGACCTGATCACCTACCTTTACCATCCGTTGCGTGATTTTCCCATGGATAGGAGCATGAATTTGAGTGTAGCCAAGCTCCCTCTCAGCGTCCTGAAGGTTTAGTTCAAGCTGTTGAAGCTGAAACTTGGACTGACTGAAGACTTGATCACTGATAAGGTTCTGCGCATGCAGTGATTTCTGTCGCTCATATTCCTCGCGTGATTCAAGAACTTGGTTCTTTGCCTTTGAAACCTGAATGGTTTGAATATCGTCATCAAGTTGTAACAGCAAATCACCTGCTTTGACCTGACTCCCTTCCTCAACAAGCAGACCCTTGACTCGGTTGGAGGTTCTCGCCAGCACATTGACTTCGCTTTCAGCCTCCAGATTGCTGGATGCTTTGAGAACGCTTTCGATCGGACCCAAACCCAAAATTGCAACTTCGACAGGAATGGTTGGTTTTTCCGAAGGATCTTTCTTCGCTTTATCTTTATCCCCGAAGCCCAGCTTTTCGCAAGAAATGCCCGAGAAGCAGAGAATCGCCAGCAACAGGCAATGCACAGATTGCCTCAGTGACCAATGACTCTCTCTGTCTTCCTTCAAGGAGTTTGCAGGTGGATGTGGTTGATAATTTAGATAATTCAATTGACCTGGCATGAAAGCATTTAAGTTGTTCTGGGTAATCTTTCTTCGCGACTAAAGCCTACAAATCATGATGTTGGAACTTGCTAGACAATGTGGCCCATTTCAAGTTGTTTTAACTACGATGATGATTCGGTTGTTCATTTCTCAGCTGGATCATTACCTGCAAACGAAGCATCAGACGAGTGTGCTGCACTAAATTCCAACCAGCAGTGCTTTTTCCTGACATAAAGAAAAAACCGGATGCTTGGTAACAAGCATCCGGTGTGTTTTAAAATAGTATTCCTAAATAGTGGGAATGCTCAGGCTACTCATCAGTTTCACCAACCTGGAAACGAAGGAATCGTCGGATAGAAATCTCGTCTCCGAGTTCTTTACTCGCCGATGCCACGTGTTCCTTGATTGAAATGTCTCCGTTCTGTTTCACGAAACCCTGGTCAACCAGACAGATATTCTGGAAAAACTTTTCCATTTTTCCTTTCAGGATTTGCTCAACTGCTTGAGCAGGCTTGTCCTTGAACTGTTCAGCTGCGATTTCTTTTTCTTTAGCGATCAAATCGGGATCGACACTTTCGCGGCTGACACAGGTGGGGTTGGCAGCTGCAATTTGGAGCGTGATATCTTTGACCAAACTCTTGAATGCATCCTGACTGGTTGTCTCATCTTTGCCTGCTCCTACTTCCACCAAAACACCCACTTTGGCGCCGGTGTGAATGTAAGCGGCAACCATTCCGCTACCTTCAACTTCGAGTGTTGAGTGACGGCCGATTTGGATATTTTCTCCCACTTTGGTGACCTGACTGGTTCGAATTGCTTCGAAGTCTACCTGTGGTTCCTCAACGAGTGTTTTTGCAACGCCACTGCAAAACTCGCGGAAAGAATCGTTTTTTGCCACGAAATCAGTCTCGCAATTGACCTCAACCAAGAGACCCAGTTTGCCATCAGGTCGAATGTAGTGAGCGATGACACCTTCATTGGCGGCGCGTCCAGCTTTTTTAGCTGCGGTGGCGACACCTTTCTTGCGGAGTTCATCCACAGCGGCATCCAAATCGCCATTAGTAGCGGTCAGTGCCTTTTTACAATCCATAAGTCCCGCGTTGGTCATGCGGCGTAATTGGCCAACGAGAGCTGCGGTTATTTCTGCCATAAATATTCAGTTTCTATTCCAGATCGTTATGTTGATACCATTTCCTGACCTGGAAGCCAGGGAATGGGAAAGAATGATTATGCGGTTGGTGCGCCAGTTTCGTCCTTGGAAGCCTCGGGTGCTTCCGGCTCAACGGGAGCAGTGGTAGCCTCTGGTGCAACTGGTGCAACTGGTGCAACTGGTGCAACTGGAGCTTCTGGCTCGCTTGGTTCAGCAGCAGGAGCTTCTGATGGAGGGGGTGTCACAGGTGCGACAGCTGGGGTTTCTACCTCTGCTGTTTCCGTTGCTGCAGCTTTTTCAGTAGATTCAGCAGTGCTGGCCTGTCGTTCGCTTCGGCTGAGTTGAAGCTTTTCTTGGATCGCTGTGAGGATCACACGAATTGAGCGAATAGAATCGTCATTCCCTGGGATTGGGTGTGTTGACAAGGTCGGGTCGCAGTTTGTGTCCACAATGGCAACGATTGGAATATTCAATTTACGCGCTTCTGCCACCGCGTTGTGTTCACGCTTGAGGTCAATGATGAAAATGGCATCAGGGTATTTGTCCATGTGACGGATACCATCCAGATTGCGATGCATGCGGGACGCCTCACGGCGAAGCATGGATTGCTCTTTTTTGCCGTAATCGTTCAGAGTACCATCTTCCTCCATCTTCTCGATTTCCTGAAGACGTTTGAGAGACTTTTTGATGGTTTTGAGATTGGTCATCATTCCGCCCAGCCAACGTTCAGTAACATAAGGTTGACCACAAGCGGTGGCTGCTTCCTTGGTCGCGGCCTGAGCCTGCTTCTTGGTTCCCACAAAAAGCACCTTACCTCCCTTGGCCACAATCTTGGATAGAAAGTCGGTGGCTTCCTGCAAGAGAGTTGTGGTCTGGTTGAGGTTGATAACGTGGATCCCGTTGCGCGCCTCAAAAATATAAGGCTTCATCTGAGGGTTCCAACGACGGGTTTGATGACCAAAATGGACACCAGCTTCCAATAATTCTTTAACGCCTAATTGACTCACTTTTTTATTTTTCCATTGGTTTCCGGTTCTTGGGTCAATTTCTGAGCCCGCACCGTCCCGCGGAACACGGGATTTGATTCGATGTGATTGTGGTCACCCAGACGCACTCACGTCCTGGATTTTCCGACCGTTATCATCGTATTTCCTTATTTCGCATATCTTTTGAAAAGCGAAAAGAGCGGGAAAATTAACAAAAATATCCTTTCTAGCAATGATTAATTGCAATTTTTCGCACTTCCGAAAGTCCTTATTCATGGACGAGTTTGCGCCATGGATGCTCATCACGTCGGAGATGATGTCATGAAATGATGGTGGAAAGTGGACTGTTCTCCAGGCCTTGACATCCTTCCCATATCATCAGGAAGTGTTTTGATGAGGGGCATTTTCACAGCCTCGGCACTTTTTCCTTGCGGTCAGGGCTTTGAGCTAAATGAACGGATAAGGCTCAAAATAAGCTCGATTTAGAGCGTAGATGGGACAAAATCCTTCTTCATGAATTCACTTGTCAATTACCCAATTAGGCATGGATCATCCTTAGTGTGCTCGCATAGTTTACACTGCATGTGGGTCAGCCTTCTCCTTGGAGCATTTTCCATTCTCATTGCTCAATCATCTCTCTCAGCTCGCGACCAACCGAATTTTGTCCTGATTTTTTGTGATGATCTCGGATATGGTGACCTGGGATCATATGGGCATCCAAGTATCCGGACGCCTAATCTCGACAAGATGGCTGCGGATGGAATGCGTTTGACGGATTTTTACTCTGCTGCCTCCGTTTGCACCCCAAGTCGGGCTGCCTTGCTGACGGGGCGGTATCCGGTTCGGAGCGGTATGTGCAGCGACCGTCGCCGTGTTCTGTTTCCCGACTCTTCGGGTGGTTTACCGGAATCTGAGTGGACCATAGCCGAAGCTTTAAAGTCAGAGGGGTATGCTACGGCCGCGGTTGGTAAATGGCATTTGGGGCATCGGCACCAGTATTTACCCACGGAACATGGATTTGATTCTTATTATGGCATTCCATATTCCAACGATATGGACCGAGTTTCCACTGCCCCGAGAGGTGCTGCCAAGAGTTTGGAACCGCACATCAATTGGTGGAACGTTCCTTTACTGAGAAACCAAAAAGTGGTCGAACAGCCCGTAGATCAAACAACCATCACTCGACGCTACACGCGTCAGGCCACTAAATTCATTGAATCCAATCGTGAGAATCCTTTTTTTCTCTACCTGGCTCACTCCATGCCGCACGTACCACTCTTTCGTTCCAAACAATTTGAAGGTCATAGCCTTCGGGGTTTATATGGAGACGTGATCGAAGAAATTGATTGGAGTGTCGGACAAATTTTAAGCGCATTGACTGAGAATGGATTGGATAAGAACACGTTGGTATTTTTTACAAGTGATAATGGACCCTGGTTAACTCAAGGCCCTGCGGGTGGAACTGCTGGTCTCTTGCGCGAAGGCAAAGGCAGCACATGGGAAGGTGGCATGCGGGAACCTGCGATTGCCTGGTGGCCCGGTCAAATTCAGCCAGGTTCTGTGAGTAGCGAGCTTGCTGCCACCATTGACTTATTTCCCACTTTTTTGAGCCTTGCGGGTGGGGATCTCTTGGCAGGCCTTGAAATCGATGGCCATGACATGTCTCCTGTCTTATTTGAACACAGCCAGTCTGTAAGGCATCATTTTGCCTACTATCGTGGTACGCAAATATTTGCATTACGAATGGGAGCTTTTAAAGCCCATTTCATGACCAAATCGGCCTATGGACGAGATCCAATCGAGACCCACGACCGACCTTTGATTTATAACCTTCAAGCTGACCCTTCGGAAAGATTTGATCTAGGTGAATCGAGGCCCGAACTTGTTACGGCTTTTGAAAACTTGAAGGTTCATTATCTCAATGAAGTGGAAGTGGCACCTTCGCGACTTGAGTCACGCATGCCCAAGCAATAAGGCTTTATTAGATTGACTTTTAATTGCTTTCGGCATTCTCAAACAGGGATTATTTTATCTGGCGCCCTCAAAAAGCATCAACAGAATCCATGATCTCCTTCTTGCGTGTACTCGCCATAACTTTGTTGAATACCTTTGCGTGAGGGATTTGACTCAGCGATGGAAGAATTCGGCAAGTATCCATATCGATGGTTGCGCTGATCTGAATCATCACGGCCCTCCTTGTTAAGGTATTTCACCGTTCCCAAACACTAGCGAGCGAGTTAACGGACACAAAACGCGACAGCGGAGCAACCAAGAAATCCGCTATCGCGCTGTGTCCATTTGAGATTGTCCATCGTCTGCCTCACCAAAACGTTATGTTCATGGGGCAGTCTTCAAGACAAAATCGAGAGTTTTGTCGGGATGAACCGACTAACCAACGGTCTCTCTAATAAACTAAACGTAGGAAGTGGTCTTAACGTGTCATTTTTTTTCAGAAAAATCCATTTTTTGTCTTTTCACTCGTCAATAAACCTCTGTTTGCATAGGGTGTTCAACTATGTTTGAGCAGGTCAAAGAAGAGTTAGTCGCTTTAAGAGAGAAACTTTCGCATCTACGGAGGTTTCTTTGACGAGGGTAAGCTAGACAAACGACTCATCGAGCTGGAAGCTCAGATGAGTCGCGAAGATTTTTGGAATGACAGGGATGCTGCGCAAAAACTTACGGATGAATCCGCCTCAATTCGGCGGAAGCTGGATCCCCTGAAAAAGGGTGAGACCCGATTGCAGGACATCGAAGTAATGCTTGAGCTGGGGGTCGAAGAACCAGAATCTGTTCAAGAAACAATCGAAGCCGATCTCACTGAAGATATTTCAGCTTTTCGAAAAGAATACGATGCCCTGGAATTAAGTACCTTATTGACAGGTCCTCATGATGCAAATAATTGCATACTAAGTATTAATGCAGGTGCTGGTGGGACAGAATCCTGCGATTGGGCAGACATGCTCATGCGCATGTATCAACGTTGGGGCGAATCGCGTGGGTGGAAGGTAGATGTCACTGATATTCTTGAAGGCGACACCGCTGGAATCAAAAGTGCGGTGATGCTCATTTCGGGTGAGAATGCATATGGTTTTTGCAAAGCCGAGCGTGGTGTTCACAGGCTTGTTCGCATTTCTCCTTTTGACTCGAACAAACGGCGCCACACGAGTTTTGCCAGTGTGGACGTCATTGCTGAAATCGCTGAAACTGAACAGGAATCGATTCCTCCTACTGAATTTCGTGTGGATACCTTTCGGTCTGGGGGCAAGGGGGGACAGAATGTGAACAAGGTGGAAACCGCAGTTCGCATAACCCACCTTGAGAGCGGATTGTCAGTTGCTTGTCAGACCCAGCGCTCCCAGCATCAAAATCGTGCTACGGCAATGAATTTGCTCCTATCTCGGATTTTTGCACTGAAACAGGATCAGCAAAAAAAGGACATGGAACGCTTTTATGGAGAAAAAGGCAGTGTGTCCTGGGGAAATCAAATTCGCAGTTATGTTTTTCAGCCCTACCGGATGGTAAAGGATTTACGAACCGGAATTGATACAAGTGATGTTCAGGGTGTGATGGATGGTAAATTGAATGACTTTGTAGATGGATGGCTGAGAGCAGGGTGTCCGTTGAAAAAAATTACGGGTACCGAGGAGGTAGATGCATGAGTATTCTAGACGAAATTGTGCAAGCTAAATTGATAGAAGTATCACATCTCGAATATGATACGCCTTCCGAAGGTTATCTGAGATCCAAATTAAATCAAAGAGGTGTTCGACCTTTTTTAGATTCCTTGAGATCGCCACGGCGTGGAGATGTCGCATTGATCGCTGAGATCAAAAAGGCGTCGCCCTCCAAAGGGGTCATCTGTCCTGATTTTGATCCGGTCAGGATTGCTCAAGCCTATCAGGATGCAGGCGCGACTTGCTTATCAGTTTTGACGGATGTGGATTATTTTCAAGGTTCACTGGAATACCTCAAAGCTGTCCGGCAGGCGGTTGATCTGCCGCTTCTGCGAAAAGATTTTATTATTGACGCGAGACAGATTGAAGAGGCAATCGATTATGGTGCGGATGCAATCTTGCTCATCGCAGCCATCCTTGATGATCAACAATTAAAATCTCTCCATACGCTGGCGACAGGTGCCGGTTTGACCGCTTTGGTGGAAGTGCATGATGAGGAAGAATTAAATCGTGTCATGAGCGCTGGTTGCCTGCTGGTGGGTGTGAACAACAGAAACTTGAAAGACTTCTCAGTCGATTTGGAGACAACCGATCGCATGGCAAAACTATGGCGTGAATCCGGGCGACCTTCTGGTAGCGTATTAGTTGCAGAGAGTGGTATTTACTCGCACGAAGATGTTCTTGAGGTGAAAAAAGGAGGAGCTTCTGCTATTCTTGTAGGTGAATCCCTCATGCGTGATACTTCCAATATTCAATCTAAAGTCGTTGAGTTGCTTGGTTGAGGTCCCAGCACTATCCAGCGTATAAATGGTTTGTCCTATCGGTGCACTTACCATTAAATTCTAACATCCGTTATGAAAAATCTAGAAACAATCTGTTTACATGGCGGGCATACGCCCGATTCCGCTTCTAATGCACGTGCAGTTCCTGTCTATCGAACAAGCTCTTTTGTGTTCAAGGATACAGAGCATGCAGCCAATCTTTTTGCACTGAAAGAACTTGGTAACATTTACTCGCGCATCATGAACCCAACTCAAGATGTGCTGGAGCAACGCGTCGCCTCCCTTGATAATGGAGCGGCTGCTCTCGCTTTGTCTTCAGGAACAAGCGCCATTTTTTACACTGTGATCAATTTGTGTCAGGCGGGTGATGAAATTGTATCTGCGAACAATCTCTATGGGGGTTCCTTCACTCAATTCAACGACATTTTGCCACAGTTTAATATCAAGACAAATTTCGTTGATTCCAATGACCCTGAAAATTTCCGAAAAGCAATTACACCCAAAACCAAATTACTCTTTTGCGAAACTGTCAGCAATCCGGGGCTGGACGTTGCGGATATTGAAGCAATAGCAAAGATTGCTCATGAGCATGGCTTGCCGCTAGTGGTTGATTCGACCTTCACCACTCCCTACTTGTAGCGTCCCATTGATCATGGCGCAGACATCGTCATACATTCCTTGACTAAGTGGTTGGGAGGCCATGGTGCTGGCATTGGTGGAATTGTAGTTGATTCTGGCAAGTTCGACTGGAAATCCGATAAGTTTCCTCTGATGACACAGCCTGAGTCTAGCTATCATGGCGTGCGCTGGGCGCATGACCTTGGCGATTTGAGCCCAATTGCCTTCATATTGCGTATGCGTGTTGTGCCATTGCGCAATTTAGGGGCATGCATCACACCTGACAATGCATGGATGTTCCTTCAAGGAATTGAAACACTCACTTTGCGAATGGAGCGTCATTGTGAGAACTCCCTGGCTCTTGCAAAGCATCTGCAATCGCATCCAGGTGTAGAGTGGGTAAGATACCCTACTCTGGACGGTGACAAAAATAAGCCATTGGCTGACAAATACCTTGCAGGTAAAGGTGGCTCCATGGTCGTATTCGGCATCAAAGGTGGCGCAGAGGCCGGAAGTCGTTTTATTGAAAAGCTTAATTTATTTTCTCATCTTGCCAATGTAGGCGATGCAAAAAGTCTCGCCATTCACCCGGCCACGACAACGCACTCGCAGTTGTCCGCCGAAGCTCAAAAAGCAGGTGGCATCACTCCAGAATTGATTCGTCTGTCCGTTGGCATTGAACATATAGATGACATAATCGCTGATGTCGATCAGGCGATTGAGGCTTCTACCAATGCCTAAGGATTGCTGTGGAAACAGCCCAGACTCATTTCGCATCTATCAGTTCAGAGAGTGATCCTCTCCAACTTTTCAGCGGTGATCAATTGGTCGCCGCTGAAGTTGCTTACGAAACCTATGGCGCACTGAACGAAGCCAAAGACAACGCGATCCTCATCTTTCACGCCCTGAGTGGCAGTCAGCATGCTGCTGGTCGCAACGAAGCGGTTGAAGGTGTCGAGCGCTACTGGACTGATGAATGTCATGAGGGTTGGTGGGAAAATTTCATTGGGCCAGGGAAGGCTTTGGACACAAGTCAGTTCTACGTGATCTGCGCCAATTATCTGGGAGGCTGCTATGGTTCAACGGGGCCATCCTCTCTGGATCACGAGACAGGAAATCCGTTTGGCTCTAGATTTCCAAGCATTGCCATCCGAGATATCGTTGATTCGCAAGCGAAGCTCTTGAATGCTCTGGGAATTGATTGCTTACACGCTGTTGTGGGAGGTTCCATGGGCGGGATGGCTTGTTTGAGTTTTGCGACTCGATATCCTGATCGCGTCAACGTGGTTATTCCGATGGCAGCTAGCCTTTACGCTACAACGCTTCATCGCATTCACAATTTTGAGCAGATTTATGCGGTTGAATCTGATCCTAATTTTCAGGGCGGTGATTATTACGGTGGTGTATTTCCTGATCAGGGATTGGCTCTTGCAAGGATGATCGCCCACAAAACCTATGTATCACTATCAACAATGGAAGATCGGGCCAGAAATGAAATCGTTCAGCCCTCGAGCGGATTCAAGCATTATCGATTCAGCCACCCCATCGAATCCTATTTGTTGCATCAAGGAAGAAAGTTTGTCTCCCGGTTCGACGCCAACACATATCTCCGCTTGTGTGAAGCCTGGCTGCGTTTTGATCTATTGAAGGAGGCAGAGAGTGATAGTTATCAAGCGCTTTTTTCTTCCTGCAAACACCAGAAGTACATGATTTTCAGTGTGGATTCAGATGTGTGCTTTTACCCTGAGGACCAGGTGCACATGGCACGTATTCTGAAGCAAAACGATATTCGTTGCCGGCATATTACGATTCACTCCGAGAAAGGTCATGATGCATTCCTCTTGGAACCCGAGCTTTTGGAACCCCACTTGAAACATTCGCTTGAAAATCCTTGGTAGGTTTTTCCATGCCCAGTTTTAGCAAATAAAAACCAGTGGAAACGAATTTCCGCCGGTTTTTTGTAATGATTTACAGTTAAAAAATAAGTGCTGAAATCTGATAACGATGTCCACAATGCAGCGCTCATCCATGATACCCTCATTGCTTCCAACACCATTTTCATAAGAGAGTCCGAGATCGACTCTGTCATGCAATCTTGAGCGGAACCCAAATCCAATGGCGCTGTAAGTGTCCCCTTCCGCTGCAGCAGAACCAAAGTTAATCAAGTCATATCCTTCGACAGATGTCGCTCCATCTCCGCCTGAGATCACTGTAAAGGAGTTGAATGCGATAAACGGTATAAACCACTTGCAGGTGTAGTAATCAACCTGAGCACTTCAGTGAAGGAGAGAGGACTCCTCATCGTTGTCATTGGGTATGCGGGCACCCACGCTACCTGCAAAGTGGAGATCATCAAATCCTTTCATGGCCGAAACAAATACATTCCATTCCCCATCACCGTTGTTCTGGAAAATGCCACTCGAACCGGAGGGTAACTCCAATTTGAGTCCAGGTGTGATCAATAATTGATTCTCTTCATCATCCACCGCGGCATACTTCAGACCAAAGCCAAGGTCTGCCCAGCCGGTTTCGTTAATACCTGCTGCAGGCATATCCAAGTCACATATCCCGCCCTTGGTTGCGATAAGAGCCAAACGGTCGTTAACTGCCCAGCGTGCCTGCACTCCGTATGCATTGGTATCACCATCCCCTAGGAATGAACTTGGGATTTCATGATGAATGAAAACCGGGCGTAGTTCAGTGTTGACTTGAGCAGCTTCAAAGTAAAAAGGGTTTGTTACCGGCGCAATGGTGTTGTCTTTCCATGGTTCTCCTTGAGCTGTATTGGGCTGAGACAGGATCAAAGCCACAGCTCCCGCCACTAATGGATTGCAAGGGTTATTCATACCCGCAGCGATCTAATAACTTTTCTCTGAGTTGGTACTATATCACTTGCGCTTCATGTTACCAAACTTGTCTCACTGAAAAGGTAAGTGAGATTTAATCCGCTTCTAACTTTCAGGAATCATCAAACCGAATAAATCGCATTATAAAAAATCAA
>ERZ1048686.1546-NODE-1546-length-17412-cov-5.474391_pt1 | contig 17412 bp, 20 predicted proteins | sample MGYA00383099_ERZ1048686 | MGnify/ENA primary metagenome ERZ1048686 (study PRJEB29581, sample SAMEA5548369) | metagenome | biome: marine; feature: coastal; material: water | depth 25 m | study: Short-term variability in the microbial, nano- and picoplankton... | reverse complement strand
CAATCAGCTCAAATACGCGCCAAGACGCCATTGCGGTTAAAAACGCAAAAAACATCGTGCCCGCAAAGTAAGATTTGAAGGTAATAAGGGAGATGATTGAAGCTATTTTACATACAAACCATGCCTCTGGCTCTCTATAAATCCAACGAGGCGGATACCCTGTATCTATATTGAAATGCTCACTAAAAAGACTTTGAGTGGGTTCATTAATTAAGTGCTCAAAAAATAGAGATGGAGAATTTAAAAACAAGTTGTTTAATGTCAATGCACCATCCCAATAGGCCGTGGTATCCCCTCCTCCATAATAAATAAGATAAATGACTGCAAAAGCAATCGCAAAGAAGAATTTGAAAAACACATTTCTCATGTAGTATTTTCGAATATCGGGATCTGCTTTCTTTGCTCTTGAATTTGCAATTACAAGAAAAATAATCAACCATAAAGTGGCAATTGAAATGTCATAAAACGAAACATAATTACTTTCCACTCAAGTCAATTTTAAGAATGATGATATTTTTCACCACTCAAGATGGTTTTTGCCCTATACAATTGTTCCAAAAATAACAAACGAATCATCTGATGAGAAAATGTCATTTTGGAGATTGATAACTTTTCGTTTGAACGATCATATATGGACTTGTCAAATCCATATGCCCCACCAATAACAAAAACCAATTGTTTCAGCCCTCTTATTTCTTTTTTGTTGAGCCATTTTGAAAAATCTTCCGATGAATAATGATCCCCTTTTTCATCTAGAATAATCACTACATCATTTGGTTTAATCATCTTCAACAGTAATTCAGCTTCATTTTTTTTTAATATTTCATTGGACTGATTTTTACTGGATTTTATTTCTTTAAGATCAATTCGTTCAAATTTCAAATAGTGCTTTAATCTTTTTTCATATTCCAATTCACCTTCCTTTAAATAAGGAACCGTTGTTTTTCCAATATTTATTAAGCGAACATTCATTAATCAATGGCTTCAACAGAAAGAACCTCAGGTACTGCTATTTTCAATGCCTCCTCTAACCCAGCGCGCATTGTCATGTGGCTCATTGAGCAATCACTACATGCACCCAATAGCTTTACTTTTACGATTGAATCTTTTGTTAATTCAACAAATTCCATATCTCCTCCATCTGCATGAAGAAAAGGACGCAGTTGCTCAATCGCCTGATTAATCTTATTTATTGTGTCCTCTTTGTTTTCCATTTTTTTAAGCTTTGTGTTTAATCTCTATTTGCTTGGTGAAATTCATTACCAACTCATCGAAAACATCCGATATAATACTTTCTTCTTGCAATACCGCAGGCTTACCAATATCACCAGACTCTCTCAAGCTTTGAATTAGAGGTATTTGACCTAAAAATGGCACGCCCAATCCTTCTGAAAGATTTTTAGCACCATCCCTTCCAAAAATATAATATTTGTTGTTCGGGAGCTCTTCTGGAGTAAACCAAGACATGTTCTCAACCAATCCAATAATTGGAACTTTCACATTATCCATTTTAAACATGTTCACCCCTCTTCGAGCATCTGCAAGTGCAACCTCTTGAGGCGTACTCACAATAACAACACCATCCAAAGGGATACTCTGAATTAAACTCAAATGAATATCACCCGTACCTGGAGGAAGATCAATTAAAAGAAAATCCAACTCTCCCCAATGCGCATCATTAAACATTTGTAACAATGCTTTAGATGCCATTGGACCCCTCCAAACAACTGCATTTTCCTTATCAGTAAAAAACCCAATGGACAATATTTTAACTCCATTGGAAGTGATTGGCTCTATCAATGACTGGCCATCTATTTCAGTCATTTTTGGACGCTCATTAACCAAATCAAACATTGTTGGCATTGATGGCCCGTATATGTCAGCATCGATAAGCCCTACTTTAAACCCTTTTTTTGCCAAGCCCGCAGCTAAATTTGACGTTATTGTTGATTTTCCAACTCCTCCTTTTCCTGATGCAATGGCTACTATATTTTTAACTTTCGGAAGGATTTTTCTTGTCGAGTTTCCGCCAGAGGCTTTCTGTTTCACCGTGCACTCAATCTCAATGTCTTTTTTCAATCGAGATTTTAAATTAAATTCTACAGCCTCTTTCATTCTGTTTTTTGCATGCATCGCTGGATTCTTTACATAAACTGTAAGACTCACTTTGTTTTGCTCAACAACCAAATCCTCAATTAAATTAGAAGAAACGATATCTTTACTGGCTTCAGGCTCTTGAATGTTAGATAGTACCTCTAATACATCTTCTCTCTTTATCATAGCTCCAAATTAATCGGTTTAAATGACAGGAATGATTTTAAAATAAAATCAATCACCTTTTTTGAATCTCCTTCTTCTTTGTTCTTAATTTCATAGTAAACACCGTTAATGTACTTTACCCCGTACAAATGATATGTTGATGTTTTTTTTGATGTCAAGTTCAATTCTCGTTTGTAAATAACATAATCACCTTTTTGCTGAATAATTTCAGTTTTAAAAATATCCTGAGATTCTAATTTTCTTAAGAATTCCGGCATTCTATATTGATAATCTCCATAATCCTCAATGAAAATATTGAAGTTGCGTCCTGCACTGATTTGCCATTTAAAATCACCCTCATTGTGAATAATTTCTGTTTCAAATGAGGCACCAATACCAGCAGTTTCATTCGGGATCATGATTGAAGCATCTATACCGTAAAGATCAAGGTTATGCTCATCAAACTGATAATAATCGATTGCCTCAATAGGTTTCTTAGAGGTTGTTGACTCATCAGCACAAGAAATGATGATGATGGGCATAAAAAAAAACATAAAAAATGTTCTCATAGAATGAATAATCAAAGATACACTTTTCATTGATTCTTTTTTTTAATCTTTGACGTATGAAATCTATTTTTGTTTTGTTCGGAGGTGTTTTTATTTTATTGGGAATTCTTCTAGGTGCATTTGGAGCGCATTCTTTAAAAAATCACATAAGTTTAGAAGAATTACAATCTATGAAAACCGGACTGCAATATCAAATGTATCATGGACTGGCGCTTATTTTTCTCGGGTTTAACGTGAATAAAATTAAAAATACAGCAACAATTTGTTGGGGGTTTATTTCGGGAACCATTCTTTTCTCGGGCTCAATTTACCTTCTCGCACTTGATCATTTAATGGGAATTGATCTAAGGTTTTTGTGGCCTACAACTCCAATTGGAGGAACCATTCTAATCGCAAGCTGGGTATTATTTGTAGTTAAGGCAAGTAAAATGAAGGATTAGTGTTTTGTGTTCTTCAAATACTTCTTAATGTATTTACCAAGTATGTCAAACTCTAAATTAACCTCACTTCCCTTCTCAATATTCTTAAAAGAGGTGTTTTCATATGTGTAAGGAATGATACAAACCGAAAAACCATTATCCGAGGAATCTACAACTGTCAGACTCGTACCATTTATAGTTATTGAACCTTTTTCAACCGTAATATGATCTGATTGATATTTGAATAAAAACATCCAGCTGCCATCATGATGTTGAACATCATCGCAAATAGCCGTACAGTCTACATGCCCCTGCACAACATGCCCGTCAAAACGACCGTTATTCTTCATACAACGCTCCAAATTGATCATGGATCCCACCTTCCAGTTTCCCAGAATTGTTCTATTTAGCGTTTCCATTATAGCAGTTACCTTATACTTGTTTCCTTCAATCTCCACGACAGTCAAACAACAACCATCATGTGCCAAACTTTGATCAATTTTTAATTCAGGGGCCATGCTAGCTTCAATTGTGAAGTGTATATTTCCTCCATCTTTCTCTATGCGAACGAGTCTTCCTAATTCTTCTATAATTCCTGTAAACATAAACGAATTTTATTGGTCATTTTTGGATTCACTTTGAAGTGCTCCAAGTAAATATTCTGCTTTTTCCTTTAAATATGGAACCTCGACTTTATAATAACGCTCATAGTCAGGATGTAAAACAACAACAAACATTTTTGACAATTTAATTTGGTAGTTTTTTTCCAATAAGAATCTATAAATGCTTAATTGTAATGTATAATGGTTAAAACTTGTATCATCAATATCACTGAGGCCCTTAAAACCTCGACCCCAACGATTTTGGGTAATCGGAGCACCATTTAATTTATTTATGACTTTCAAGCTTCTTTTCCAATCATACATTTCAAATGAATCACCGTTCAATGCAATAAAGTCAATCGTACCAGCAACACCAATGGATTCATCAAATATTCGCCATTCCGTTCTGTAAGGAGTCAAAAAATCATGATCACTTGTGAATTGCCGAAAAAGATCAAATTCCTGAGGCTGCTCGTACTCATGCCCCAGATAGTAATTTTCAATTTGTTCATGAAGAAAAGTTCCTTGTTCAGATGCTTTAATTCCTTTTTCTTCCCAATTCTGTTTGATTTCATAATCTTGCATCCCCCAATATTTATGACTTGGATTCCAATTCCTTCCATTTATCATTTTCTCAATGGCTTCATCTGCGTTAAATAATGGAAAAAACCGAGAAATTACTGTTGTAACTGACTGAAAATGAATTTTATCTATTTCATATTTATGCTCTTCTGCTTCAAAAACACACCGCTCATCCCTTGGATGAATGTTTTTTTGATTACAATTCATACTTTTTGATTCCATTCTGTTACATTATAATCATTGATTCATGGTCGATATTGTAAACACACCCACTATTCCACATGACTTAGCTTAAGCATATTAGAGCTTCCAAGTTCTTCTAGAGGAATTGATGCAATATTTATTATCAAGTCTCCTTGTTTTAGGTGTTTTTCTGACTTCATGATATATTTAATGTCAGCAATCGTATGGTCAGTACTTATTTGTTTATTATAATAAAATGCTCTTACTCCCCAAACTAAGTTTAGCTGAGTAAGTATCTTTCTATTGCTTGTGAAAACAAAAATATTTGCTTTTGGTCTTTGAGAAGCAATTTTGTAAGCAGTATAACCTGAAAACGACATTGTAATGATTGCATTGACATCTACCCGTTGAGCTAGACGACAGGAATTGTAACATATAGAATCAGATATAAATCTTTCTTTGTTTTTTTCAGGTGGCTCTTCTTTGTAATAAATCCCGTCATGAGATTCCATTTCACAAACAATTCGAGACATCGTACTAATAACTTCAACAGGATATTTACCAACAGAAGTTTCTCCAGAAAGCATTACAGCATCTGCACCATCTAAAACAGCATTAGCAACATCATTTACCTCCGCCCTAGTAGGAGACATCTGAGTAATCATTGACTCCATCATTTGTGTAGCAACAATAACAGGTTTAGCATACTTGATGCCTTTATCAATAAGCATTTTCTGGGTCAAGGGAACATTTTGAAATGGAATTTCAACCCCCAAATCGCCACGAGCTACCATAATTCCATCACTTTCGTTAATGATGTCATCGATACACTCAAGTGCTTCTGGCTTCTCAATTTTCGCAATTACTTTTGCTTTGGCTCCAGCAGAAGATATCTTATGTTTTAAATCAATCATATCCCTCGCCGATCGGACAAAAGACAATCCTATCCAATCCACGTCTTGCTCGATGGCAAAAGACAAATCCAGTTCATCTTTTTCAGTTAAACTAGGCATTGAGATTTTAGTGTTTGGAAAATTCACCCCTTTATTTGATGAGAGCACTCCTCCCTGTATCACCTTACATGTGATTTGTTTTTTACCATCAGTTTTGGTCACCTCAAGCATTAATTTCCCATCATCTAGGAGAATTAATTCTCCTTTTTTTACATCTTCGGGAAGCTTAGAGTAATTAATTGAAAACATTTTCTCCGTACCTACTATTTTGTCCGTTTGAACCAATACTGTTTCGTTTACCTCAAGAACGACTCCACTTTTTTGCATCTCCCCTGTTCGGATTTTAGGACCTTGTAAATCCGCTAAAATGGCCACATTTAATCCCAATTTATCGTTGAGCGCCCTAATGTTTTTTATGACCTCTGAATGGTCTTCATACGCACCATGAGAGAAATTTAATCTACACACATTCATCCCGGCTAAAATCATGTCTTTCAAAACTTCTTTTGACGATGATGAAGGTCCTATTGTCGCTACTATTTTCGTTCTTTTCATTTTTTCAATCGTTTAGATATTCCGAAAATTCAAAATCACTACTGCTAAAAGGAAAAACAGCAACAATGCCATTCAACTCTCTTAAGCTGTTTATTAAATTTTCAATATCATATTTATAGTTTTCTCTTAATATCAAAAAGAAATCCAATTTTTCATTCTGTGTAAACAACACAGAAGCCTGCTGCTTGTTCTTGACAAGAAAAAATTTACATTGATCATTTTCATGAATGTAATATTCATATGACATCATTTTCCTGTTTTTATTAGGAAGAGAAAAACAAACAGATGCTTTCCTAAAACCAACACTCAATTTTGTATTCAACTCCCAAGCAAGTCGGTGATCACCAAGCGCGCAAGAAATTCCAAGAATCGGAAATTCAATTTCCTCCTCTAATTCCAATTTGATTTTTTTCACGCGTGTCATATGCACAAATTTACACAATAATCACTTGGCACTAGACATCCTCACAATATCTTTGATACGTATAATTCAAAGATCTATTTTTAAAAGAAATCAAAATAAATCTTAATGAAAAAAACATTTAGATTTAGTTGAGGCTTGTTTAAATTTGTACTTTTGCTTTTTTACAATTAACTAAAAGTTTGATGAGACTTGTTTTTACCTTTATGGTTTTTAGCTTAGGAGTCTTGAATATTCAGGCACAACCCACTAAATCCGTTACAAATAAGGACAGCTATAGTTGGATGTTTGGACTGTCCTGGGTCATGACAGATGATGATGGGGAAGCATTTAACCCATTTCTTGTTCAAAATCTACACACGCATTTTTTTCCGACTCAAGTTACAGTAGATAAATACTTCTACAATAGCTGGAGTGGTGAGGCTGCTATTGCCTTTTCCATGTACAATCCTCAAAAAGTGACCAATGGAGAAACAGGAATTGAAGGCAGTATGTTCTCTATGGATTTCCATTCTAAATATTCACTATACAAGCTACTCAATAAAGGTGCTATTGATCCATTTTTTATAGGTGGTTTTGGCATTTCTTCAAGAAGCTATCAAAATGAAAACATACGACCGGTTTCCCTTACCTTAAATATAGGAGGAGGAATTAACTTTTGGATATCTAATTATATTGGCATTCAAGTGAGAAGTACGGCAAAAGTGGGGGTGATTGACTTTTTTAAAAAATCAGATTATATGCAACACAGCTTAGGAATTGTTGCACGCTTTGAAACCCTAAAAGGCGAGAACGATGAGTTCAGTAAGTCGAAGTACAAAATCAGTAAAAAAAGAAAGAAAATAAAGCATATGAAAAAGAAGAAGAAAAGAGACGATTCTTAATTCTTGATTTCAAACTTTTTCACGGTTTTCTGACTGTCTGTTTCAATACCAAAAGTATATATACCGTTATTTAAGAGCTTAGTGTCGTATCGAATAATATGACCTCCTTTAACGTAGTGGTCAGAGGCGACAATTGTTTCATCCTCTTTCAATGTCCAAATTTTAAAATCTACATTCATGGATCGAGGACATTGAAAATAAAACTCAACCTCACCATTAACGGTAAACGTTTCAGTGCTATATAAAACACAATATTCATTTGCATCAACCCGACCTTTACTCAATCTTTTCAGGAATAATCTGTAGGCTATAATTACGGTCAACACAATTAATGAAGCTACTAATACATCTATTATCATATTCTAAAGGGCAATTAATCCCTCAATTTTTGAGGCTTTTTTATAAATTTCAATAATGTCATCGGCTGAAAGCATTACTTGTTTATTGCTTACCGAAACAAATTTCCCACTTGATGAAGGTTTGATTTGAAGTTGAGTATTTGAATCATATAGAGCAGAAACTTTTGCAACAATATCATTTTCGTTGGGAACAATAAACTTGAAAAAATATACATGAGGGAAATCTAAAGCTTCCAGCTGTTTCTTCAAACTTTCATATTCTTTCATACACAAAATTAATTTTTATTTGTTTATCAAGTACATACTATTAAGAATGATTTTGAAGTATTACTTTTACACAATGAAAATTTGTTTTTTGTTCATCTTTTGCTGTTTAGCATCATGCGTACTTGGTCAAAAAGGCATTGATGCCTTAAAAATAACTGGTGCAATAGATTTAGACGGAGAATTCAACGAGAAAGAATGGGAAAAGGTTAAATGGCAAAGTCAATTTACTCAGCTCAAACCTATCCCAGGAAAAAAACCGTCAAAACCTACAGAAGTAGCATTACTCTACAATGATGAGGCTTTATTTTTTGGGGTGAAATGTTTTGATGTTGGGGACTCAGTCTCTCGCATCTTGTCGGCAAGAGACGATTTTAACCCCAATTTAGATCTTTTTGCCATATTCTTGGATACATATAATGACCATCAAAATGGATTTTTCTTCGGCTTAACCAGCGTCGGTGTTCAATTGGATGCAAAAATTTTCAATGGTGATTTTAATGACCTTTTAAATCTTGTTTGGAATAGTAAAACTGTGATTAAAGAGGATGGATGGTTTGCTGAAATTAAAATCCCATACTCTGCCGTGAGATTTCCAAAGGATAACATTCAAAACTGGAACATTAATTTTGGGAGAGCCATTAGCCGATATCGAGAAGAAAACACATGGCATCCTGTAAACCCCGATCTCGAAAACTATCTCCTTGAAAGCGGAAAAGTAAACGGCATAAAAGGTATTGAGCCCCCTTTAAGACTCGCACTAATTCCTTATCTATCTGGATATGTCAACCACTCCAAAGAAAATGGAACAAGTACGTCATATAATGGAGGTATGGATATCAAATATGGAATAAATGAGGCCTTTACTTTAGATGTTACTTTGGTTCCTGATTTTGGACAAGTTGTATTTGATAGCCAGGTTCTCAATCTGAGTCCCTTTGAAATCCAATTTAATGAAAACAGGCAATTTTTTACCGAGGGAACGGAATTATTTACAAAATCAGGTTTGTTTTACAGCCGAAGAATAGGTATTCAAGCTCCAGGAGCTGTTTTGAATAATGAATTAAATGAAAATGAAGAGCTCTTAAATCTTCCGAGTGTTCCAAAATTATATAATGCAAGTAAAGTTTCAGGTCGACTAAAGAACGGTCTTGGGATAGGCGTTTTTAACGGAATTACGGCCGCTCAGCAGGGAACAGCGTTGAATTTATTGGATGGAGAGGAAAGAGAAGTTACGGTTTCTCCATTAACAAATTATAATGTAATTGTATTAGATCAAAACCTAAAGAACAACAGTTTTGTGACTTTAACAAACACAAGTGTATGGAGACAAGGTAGTTTTTATGATGCAAATGTTACTGGAATAAATGCACAGCTCAATTCGAATAACAACAATTACTTTATTGAAGGACAGGCTGTTTTATCTGCTATCTTTAATCAAACAAATACCTCTTTAGGTCATAGTTGGGGAATAGAGGCTGGTAAGCAAAGAGGAGCTTTCGCTTTTAGTATGGAGTATTATGAAGAATCAGATACCTACAATCCTAATGATCTTGGTTTTCTTCGAGCAAACAACAGTAGAGTCACCGAATTAAATATGGCCTACAGGAATTTTAAGCCCAACTTTTGGAACCTCAATAAATTCATAAGTAACGTATCTGTTTCTCATGAAAGATTATATGAACAGAACTTGTACGGTGCAACTTTTTGGGAAATGCGTACAATAATGGTCAATAAATCGTTTAATGCGGGAGGAATTATGTTCGATGGTTCTATGACTGAAAGCAACGACTATTTCGAACCGAGGGCGTGGGGAGAAAAATTCATTCGACCTATTTGGACATACAACCGGGCTTGGTTTTCCTCGAACTATCAAAAAAGAGTTGCGGTAGATGCGGGAGTCGGTTATGTTGCGGTGGAAAGAGACAATTGGTGGGAATGGGATTATGATTTGGAGCTCAGGTTTCGCTTAAACGATCAGTTGTTCATAACACCTAGTTGGGACCAAGGTTTTCAATTTAATAGTGAAGGATATGCTGTATCCTTCGGGAATCCAGTCGATACGAGCAGTGCCATTATTTTTGGAAATCGTAATCGTAAAACATCAACCATGACAATGGGACTAGATTATACCCTCACAAATCGAATCGGACTCACTTTTAGACTGAGGCATTATAATTCTAAAATTTCATATAATTTCTTTAATGAGCTATTAAGTAACGGAAGACTTTCTAAGCTCGAAAACTATTCTGGATTAGATGAAAATGGTATCTCAGTATATGATATCAATTACAATGCTTTTACGATTGACATGGTGTTTAGATGGGTATTTCTTCCAGGTAGTGAACTTAATTTGGTTTGGAAAAACTCGATTTTCACATCAGATGCAGAAGTAAGTGAAAACTATTGGAACACTTTGAATAACACCTTTAAAAACGGTCCGACAAACAGCTTTTCTCTTAAATTAATTTATTGGCTCGATACACTTTCTCTTAAAAAGAAATCTATTTAAAACATTTAAAATAATCAAAGGGCTCTTTGCATTGGGTACATTGATAATGAGCCTTACACGCTGTACTGCCAAAGTGACTCACCATTCTAGTGTTTTCTGATTCACATCTCGGACAAGGAACAACAACAGGGTCAGCGAATAACAATGACTTGTCGGGTTCGTTTTGCGGAGGAGCGATACCATAATCTTTCAGCTTTTTTTTGCCCTTTTCAGACATCCAATCTGTAGTCCAAGCTGGGGATATTGATGTGCTGATTTTGAAGTTTAATATTCCGTTTTCTTCAAACTTCGTTTTTATATCCTCTTCTATGGTTTGCATTGCAGGACATCCTATATAAGTTGGGGTGATGGTCACATGAATCATCTTGTTTTTCTCTTCTACAGAACGAATTATTCCCAAATCGACTACAGTAAGAACAGGTACTTCTGGGTCAAAAACCTCCTCCAATAGGCTCCAGATATGATTCATTGGATTTACCATTCCATATTGGGGTAGGTTCGTTGCATGTATTGTAAATCTGCTAACAAATACCCCATATGCTCAGAATGTCTTCCTTGGCGCCCTCCTTCAAACTTCCAATTGTTTTCTGGAAGAGAAATGCCAGCCATTGAGAACACATCCTTTATCGTCTTATCCCATTCTAACTTCACCGCACTTAATTCAGGAACAATCTTACTTTTCTGTAATAAAAAATCTGATTCATCTTCAAAAAACAATTCATGTGCATACCTGTATAAAGTATGTAAGGATTCCTGAACTTTGCTGTGAGATTCATCCGTACCATCTCCCAGTCTTATAACCCACTCTGAAGAGTGTTTTAAATGATACTTGGTTTCTTTTAACGCTTTTTCTGCTATTGAAGCAAGCCCTTTATCAGATGAATCCTGAAGTTTTTCTAATAAAGGCTTTCGGAAAGCGTCAAACAAAAATTGGCGCATAATCGTATCTCCAAAGTGACCATTGGGTTGCTCCAGCAACAGCACATTCACATACTCTTTTTCAAGACGCAAAAAAGCCAGGTCATCGTTGGATTTTGTTTCACTCCTCAAGGTTCCTGCGTAATCCAAAAGTAACGTTGCCTGCCCTATTAAATCGAGAGAAATATTTGTTAACGCGATATCTTCTTCAAGGATTGGACCATGACCACACAATTCGGCCAATCGCTGACCTAAAATCAAACTGTCATCTCCCAACCGAAGAACGTAATTGTATAATGCCTCTTGTTTTGTCATAATTACATGTGTGAAATTCCATCAGGAACGTCATAAAACGTCGGATGTCTATATACTTTTGAGACTGCTGGTTCAAATAGTGATTCTTCATCCGAAGGATCTGAAGCTGAGATTAAGTTTGAAGGAACTACCCAAATAGAAATCCCTTCCATTCTTCTGGTGTAAACGTCTCTTGCATTCTCAATTGCCATTGTCGAGTCTGCAGCCCTCAGGCTTCCAACATGTTTGTGATTGAGTCCTTGCTTACTTCTAATGAAAACCTCCCACAAAGGCCAGTCTTTTTTATCTTTTGTCATATTATGCTGTTTTTTTTGCGGCCCTTTTGTTGGCAAACGCCATTGCCGCCTCAACTACCCATTTACCATCCTCTTTGGCTTTTCTTCTTGCGTCAACCCTTTCTTTATTGCAAGGGCCATTTCCTCCAACAACTTGCCAGAATTCATCCCAATTTATCTCACCATAGGTGTATGACTTTGTAGATTCATTCCATTTTAAATCTTTGTCCGGTATAGTTAAGCCAATCATTTCAGCCTGTGGAACAGTGATATCAACAAACTGCTGTCTAAGCTCATCATTTGTATGACGTTTAATTTTCCATTTCATTGATTGGGCTGTATGTTTTGAATCGGCATCACTCGGACCAAACATCATTAATGCCGGCCACCAAAATCGATTTAGAGCATCTTGAGCCATCTCTTTTTGCGCCCTAGTGCCTGATGCCAATTTGGTCATGATTTCAAAACCTTGTCTTTGGTGGAATGATTCTTCTTTGCAAACACGAACCATTGCTCGTGCATACGGTCCATATGAGCACCTACAAAGCGGAACCTGGTTCATTATTGCTGCACCATCAACCAACCAACCAATTGCACCCATGTCCGCCCAAGAAAGTGTTGGATAATTAAATATTGATGAGTATTTGGCTTTACCAGAATGGAGATCGTCAATTGTTTTTTCTCTATCTGCCCCTAAAGTTTCGGTGGCACAATATAAATACAAACCATGACCAGCTTCGTCTTGAACCTTAGCAAGCAACACCGCTTTTCTCCTCAAATTTGGGGCTCTTGTGATCCAATTTCCTTCTGGAAGCATTCCTACAACCTCTGAATGCGCATGTTGTGATATTTGCCTAATTAATGTTGCCCTGTAATTATCAGGCATCCAATCGTTAGGCTCTATCTTGATGTCTTGATCAATTTTTTTTTGAAATTTTTCTTCTAAGCTTTTGATATCTATGTTCTTCATGAATAAAGCATTAACTAAACAAATATAAGTATAAACTACACCATCTAAAACAAATCTAATTGAACAATGTTTTACACCACTTGTAATCAGAATAAGATTGATTAATTTTAGCACTTAAATAGAAACGTTTTTTTTATGGGGTCTGATTTTTATAAACTAACAATAGAAGAAGTCGTTAAAGAAACGGAAGATTGTGTATCACTGTCATTTAACATCCCTGATGAATTGATAGAGAAATTTTCTTTTTTCTCAGGTCAGTACCTTACGCTTAAAAAAGAAATCAACGGTGAAGAGCTTCGTAGGTCGTATTCGCTTTGCTCCGAACCATCATCAGGAATACACAAAGTAGCCATTAAGCAAGTCGAAAAAGGAGTGTTTTCAACTTTTGCGAATCTTGCAATTAAAAAAGGAGATTCAATTGAAAGTTTCCCACCTGCTGGAAATTTTAAACACATCCCAGCTCAGGAAGCAGAGAAAAACTATGTGCTTTTTGCTGCGGGTAGTGGAATTACTCCAATACTGTCCATACTTAAAAGTATTTTACTTCACGAAGAAAATAGCACCGTTAATTTGTTTTACGGGAACAAAGGGTTTAGCTCAGTCATCTTCAGGGAGGAAATAGAAGCCCTAAAAAATAAATACATTAACCGCCTAAGCGTTACCCATATTTTTTCGAAAGAAAATCTTGGAAACTCTATTCAAAAAGGAAGGATTGATGAAAAAAAATGTGAAAACTTATACGACGCTTTTTTGAAAGATGTTGATATTGATGACATATATATTTGCGGACCAGAAGAAATGACTTTATCGATTCGTGAAGTATCACTCAAGAGAGGTATTCCTAAATCTAATATTCATCTTGAACTTTTTGGTACTTCTATCAAAAAAGAAAAAACTGTCAAAGCAAAAAATACGCCATCATTTGACAGCCTGATAGAATTAAAATTAGATGGAGATGAGTTTGAATTCCCATTAAATTCGGAAGGAGAAAATATTTTAGATGCCGCACAAAAAACGGGTATTGACCTTCCTTTTGCATGCAAAGGTGGAGTTTGCTGTACATGCAAAGCAAAGGTCCTAGAAGGAAAAGTAAGTATGGATGTGAACTACGGATTAGAACAAGATGAAATTGAAGATGGTTATGTACTTACCTGTCAATCACATCCTACAACTGAAAAAGTAATAATATCATTTGACGATTAAATTATGGGAATATTCAATCTTTTTGGAAAAAAAGAAAAACAAGCATTAAAGGGTTACTTTTCCCTTCAAATCTCGAATATTGAAAAATTAAATTCTAAAGCGGTAAGGGTCGAATTTGACATTCCTTCTTCTTTAGAATCAAAGTTTAAATTCGAACCAGGTCAATATATCAATATTGTTTTAAATATCGATGGTAAAGAACAGCGCAGATCTTACTCCATTTGCAGTCACCCCAATGAGTCTTTAAGTATTGCAATAAAAAGAGTAGAAAATGGAGTAGTCTCTAATTGGTTCAATGACCTAACTGATTACAAAGATCCTGTTTTGGTTTCTGCGCCAACAGGTAATTTCGTTCTTCCCAAAAAAGCCAAGAGCTTCGTTGCTATTGCTGCAGGTAGCGGAATTACTCCTATTATGTCCATTCTTAAAGCCAAAGCTCAAGAAAATGAAGGTGTACTTATCTATGGAAATAAAACCCAAGATGAAGCCATCTTTCTTGAAGAAATTAAAAAATTACCCCTTAAATCATCCACACATTTTTTCAGTAGAGAAACGGTTGAGGGTATGCAAAAAGGAAGAATTGACAAAAATTCTTTAACCTCTTTAATCAAAGAAAATATTGAGATTCTTAAAAAGGATTATTTCTTAATTTGTGGACCAGAAGAAATGATTTATTCTTGTAAAGAAACACTAAACTTTTTTGGTCTTTCTGATGAAAGAATTCTCTTCGAACTTTTCACAACTCCGACAAAATCTGAAGAATCTAAAGTTCAAAAATTTGATGGTGTATCGAAAGTCACGGTATTGATTGATGATGATGAAGCTTCATTTGAACTCGCGGGAAAAGGCAGTTCAATACTCGATGCTGTAGAAAGTGAAGGCTTAGATGCCCCATACTCCTGCCGTGGAGGTGTGTGCTCCTCTTGCAAAGCGAAAGTATTGGAAGGCAATGCTTCAATGGATTTAAATTATTCCCTGACAGATGAAGAGGTGAAAGAAGGGTACATTCTGACTTGCCAAGCTCATCCGTCAAGTGAAACACTCAAAATTTCTTATGATGAGTAAACGAATCGTGGTTATAGGCGCAAGCACAGGAATCGGTAATGCTTTGGTTCATTTGGCAGCCAAAGAAAATGATTGTAAAATCATTGCATTCGCGCGTAATATGGAATTGATGAAGGACTCTTTTAAATCATTGAGCAATGTAAGCTGTCATCACTTGGACCTCGAGGACATTAATCCCGAGGATTTTACTACAAAATTAAATCAATTCGGACCAATAGACATCTTAATCAATAACGCAGGTTACCTCGTAAACAAACCATTTGAAGAGCTTATCAAAAATGATCTAATTAAATCATTTCAAGTAAATACTATCGGTATTATGGAAGTGACGAGATTGTCCATCCCCTGTCTGAATAAAATAAATTCTCACATTGTAAACATTAGTTCTATGGGAGGTTTTCAGGGGTCAGCAAAATTCCCTGGACTCACTGCTTATTCTAGTGCTAAAGCAGCCCTGTGCGCCTTTACAGAAGTATTTGCAGAAGAATACAAAGACTCCACCATTAAAATGAATTGTTTGTGTTTGGGTGCAGTCCAAACGAAAATGCTCGAAAAGGCATTCCCAGGATTCAAAGCGGAGATAACACCTGAAGAAATGGGTTCATTTATTTTTGACTTCGCTTGTAATCAAGGAAGATTTTTAAATGGGAAAATTATCCCTGTTTCATTGAGCACCCCTTAATTTATTTTTCGATTTTTTTGTTGTATCTTAGATTGCAATTCAAAAAAAATGAGACTCCTTTATCTCGTGTGGTTTTCCTGCTTGTTCATAACCCCTTGTGTTATGTCTCAAGATATTCATTGGTCACAATTTAATGATAACCAACTATTTCAAAATCCGGGTCATGCGGGTCATTTTGACGGAGACTATCGTTTTATCGGTAATTACAGGGATCAATGGCGGAGTGTAACCGTGCCATTTAGTACAATGGCATTATCAATAGATGGTAAGTTTAAAAATTTGGGAGTTGGGATTAATATGTTCAACGATCAAGCTGGAGATGGAAAATTCAGAACCGTAGAAATGCAAGGAAATATTTCATATGCGATAAAACTCACTGAAGATTCAACTCATGTCATACGACCTGGTATTAATTTTGGGATGAATCATCGTCAAATCAATTGGGATGCATTGTATTTTGACAGTCAATACAATGGTTATGTTTTCAATCCAAGTGCCCCATCTAATGAAACATATGAAAGCTCAAGAAAAACAAATATGTCTACTGGAGCAGGAATCGTTTATGAGTATTTTAGAGACAACAGGTTTAAAGTTTTAGCAGGCGTTGGCGCATTCAACTTAAATCGTCCAAACCAAGGTTTTTACAACCAAGAAATCCCAAGAGAAATCCGATACAACACCTTTGTTAAAGGAACCTTTCAGCTCAATGAAAAATGGGACATTGTGCCGAGCGCTCAATTTTCCAGTCAAGGGGTTTACAAAGAATTGGTCCTTGGTGGTTCTGGTAAATATTATTTGGATCGAAAGAAAGACGTTTACTCTGCCTTATATGGAGGGGTGTGGCTTAGAAACAAAGACGCTGCATACCTTTCTTTTGGATATGATTATCAAGATTTATTCGTAGGAATAAGTTATGACATTAATTTTTCAAAGTTGGTTCCTGCCAGCCACTTAAGAGGTGGTGTTGAATTTGCTGTCCGTTATATTATTCGAAAATTCAAACCAAAACGCATTATTCATAGAGTATGCCCAGATTATATTTAATTGTTTTTTTTATTGCCCTTTGTTTTGCAGGATCTTCTCAAAACAAATTAAAAAAGATCATTTCATTTGCGGACGAGCAATACGAACAAGGTGATTATTATTATGCGTTGGATTATTATAAACAAGCGCTTGATCAAGATTCCAATTCTATTGAATTATTATGGAAATATGCTGAAACCCAAAAGGCATATAAGAACTATGTTGAAGCAGAAAAGTACTACGGTAAAGTTTATGCAAGAGAACAAACCACTGTGTATGAAAATAGCCTGCTTAATCTTGGGTTGATGCAAAAGCAAAATGGAAATTATAAACAAGCCTTAAAAACTTTTAAACTTAGTGTAAAGAAGCTAAGCGGAAAGAGCGCATCATGGTTTTACA
>ERZ1048686.1526-NODE-1526-length-17525-cov-5.938466_pt1 | contig 17525 bp, 16 predicted proteins | sample MGYA00383099_ERZ1048686 | MGnify/ENA primary metagenome ERZ1048686 (study PRJEB29581, sample SAMEA5548369) | metagenome | biome: marine; feature: coastal; material: water | depth 25 m | study: Short-term variability in the microbial, nano- and picoplankton... | reverse complement strand
AAGAGGTGTGAAAATAGGAGAGGGGTTTCCCCGTCCCTATAAACACTTCCAGCCCTCTCACAATTCGCTGACTCTTTGATGGATCGAGCGTAGCAGCAAAAGTAGGATCAGCTTGGTCTAATTCTGAAAATAGAACCTGTGCGCCTTCATGCTGAAGGCGCACATTTAGGGATTCCCGAATCTGAGGATCTACGGCTGGTATATCAGCTAATCCATGGGTCAGTGCGTAGACATAGAGAGTGGAACCACCTGACACAAGAATAGACTTCTTACGGGACTGAATATCGAGAATGCGGCTTGCGACCTGACCTGCAAAGATGCCGGCGGAAAAAGAATCTCCAATGTTTATCTCGCGAACGAAGTGGTGGTTAACACGGGCGCAATCTTCTTTGGTCGGACTAGCCGTTCCAATGGAAAACTCCCGATACACTTGCCGACTATCTGCTGATATAATTTCAGCATTCAACGCTTCAGCAACCCGTAGACTCGTCTCGGTTTTACCTACAGCCGTGGGGCCAGCAATGATCGGAATGAATGGTCGTGAAGCCACTAATCTTCGTCGGGTGAATCAAAATGAATATAATCGGCCGCACTATCTCTTAAACGATCCCGTTGATGCACATACGCCATAGTCGTTTCTATCTGCTTGTGACGCGCGTGAGATTGAACCTGTTGAAGTGTGGCACCGGCCTCGATAGCCAACGTACATCCAGTATGCCTAAGTGTATGCGCCCCAATGCCAGGAAGCCCTGCTGCAACGGCCGTAGCTCTAACTATACGGTAAATACTAGTAGGCGTTAAACGCCCGCCCGTGTTTCGTTTGGACAGCGAACGCCATAGAGGCCCAGTGGCAATACCGTAATGTTCTTTATGAGCTTCAATAACATCGACGACATGATCTGGGATCTTCACATACTGATCGGCGCCGCCTTTGGTATAAGGAAGATCAATAATCCAGTATTTCCCGAGCGGACGAATGTGTTCAACATCCATTGAGGCTACCTCACTACGTCTTAGTACGCAGTGTAGCATGGTCAACATCATGGCATGATTGCGGACAGAAGCCTCTGCAGCGGCCGATAAAAGTTGATTAGCCTGGATTCCAGTCAAAACGACTAAAACACGATCCTTAGTGCGGGCGGACTTAACACGTCGAATCAGCTGGCGATGTGCAGGATTGTTTTCAATAGCACCAAGCGCTTGAAGCCAGTCGTAAAAACCCCGGATAGCTGCAACACGACGCCGGATAGTTGCTGCTTTGGATCCGTCCGCTTCGAGTTGAGCGATGTATTGATTGATAGCTACAAACGAAACACGCTGAGCCATTTCAAGAGAGACTTCTTGTAATCCGAAAAAATGCACCAAGTCAGAACGATACGCGCGACGCGTAGCCGGGCGATCGAACTTTAGCAGATAGGTATCGATCAGTCGCTCGGAGGCCACACCAGCGGCAAGTTGGCTGTTTCCAGACTCGTTTGTTCGTTGTATTTGATTATCTGCGGACATTGGGCGCTATTTGCTCATCTTTATAGTCTTAATGTACGATAACTATTATTATCATACATAACATAAAAGTTGAAAAACAACTTTAATTGAGGGTTTGCGTATGCCCCCTAAACTATCAAAAATTGTGTATGCCTTGGCTCTTTATCCTTTTTGTCGTTCTTCCAGCACTTGAGTTGTACCTGCTTATTGAGCTCGGACAACTTATCGGTGCGACCAATACGTTCTTGCTCATCTTAGGCACGGGAATTCTTGGATCGTACATGGCCAAGTCTCAGGGCTTGGCTGCATGGCGTCGTCTGAATGAGAAACTATCCAAAGGCGGAATTCCCGGAAAAGAACTCGTTGACGGTGCCATTATTTTGGTCTCGGGCACCTTACTCATTACCCCAGGAGTACTAACCGACATCATCGGATTCTTGGGGCTCTTTCCTTTAACGCGTAATGCTATCCGAAGTGTTACGGCCAAGCTATTTAAAACCATCGTTCCTCTAGCTGGCCAGATGAACTTTTACTCGGGTTCTCCATCTGCTGCAACGCCTGAAGAGGCCTCCGCTGAGGAAGATTATGCTACGTGGTCGGGTTCCGCTAAAGAGCGTCCTACATACGATTCTAATTAATCCGTCTTTAAATGCTTTCTTTTGTAAAAAGGCTCGATGAGCAGCTATTGGATATTGAGGCTCATGTCATTGATGCGAATGTGCGCACCGCAGAGATTTCTGCGTGGAACGTCGGGCAACAACTCGAGCATTTGCTGATTGCTATGACAGGAATTATGCGCGGGTTACAGCGTGGCCAGATGCCTCATGAACCTCGGAAATCCAACGAGTTACGGGATTATGCATTCACAAAAAAGAGTTTCCCGCGGGGCGCCGTTCAAGCGCCGGCGGTTGCATTACCGTCTGACTCCCCAGATACAAAGTCTTTAAAAAGACTAGTACTAAAAACTCGTAATAGACTAGCCGGCATCATGGATATTCCATCTGAATCCATGATGAATCATCCGATTCTCGACTGGATGACCAGAGATGAATGCATTGAATTTATGACGATTCACAATGATCATCATTTGGCAATTATCAGGGACATTCTTCGGCTTAGATCCGCTTAAACAGACCTTTTAGGACTCATAAAGCGATACGTACGTCAATATTCCACGCTGAGGAAAGAGATTCTACGATGTCCTTTTCACTTTCTATCACCGTTCCGTCGGCTCTCGCAATGGTGACGAGGTCATCCAATACGATGAGACGTTGGGACTTTGGAAGTGCTTCCTTAATGGCTAATACGGAATCAGTAAGGTCGTTTTCGTTCGGCCCTTGGGAATAGTAATCGATGGCTGCACGAAGAATAGATCTTATTTCCTCTACCGTTAACTGCGTCTCCCACTCCCCTAGTCGATCAATCATCGCGGAAATCTCGACTTCCTTTAAATGGCCATCTGCACTGTGGCCCATAACGATATATAGCAGGGCAATATCATGGAGAATACTCCACTCAGGATCATTCTCCAGTCGAGCGGATGATTCATCTATCAGGCGGTCTTTAGTCGCTTTAATATCCCACGCACCCGCCAGGACGGATAGTAGATTCTGTTCTGAATTAAGTAGTACGCCATCCGCTTCCGCGACTCGGATAGCATCCTCAAGCACTTCACGACGCTGTGTGATGCTCAACGCAGTACCCAGTGAGCGGACAGATTCAACTATTTCCTGCTCCGCTTCGGATTCGAAGAAAACAGACCCGGCCTCAAGCACAATTGCGTGGACTTGGTCTTTCGTTAATTCGGGTCTCCATCTGGACAACGATGTAGAAATCGACTCTACCTCTGCATTAGACAAATCAGAATCGGTCGTGTAAGCCAATGCAAGAAAGACTAATGCAATATCATGGGCCTTAGTCCAGGAGTCATGTTTTAGCATAATTAGAAACCGTCTGAAAAAATTCCAAGTGTGGGGATCAATCTACGCAGATACGTGCATCATAATGCAGCAAACATACTTTGCGTAAACTCTTTTTCCCACGGGATGGATAGCACCATATTGGCAGCCAGTTTACCAATCTGATCGGACGACTTAGCTGATTTGCCGCACCCTCCTACTGCCACAAAGTGACCTGCGTCCATTTGATCGATAATGGGTTTACCTGACTGGGTGTAGGTAAGGAGGCAAGGACGTGATGTAGTGTTGAGGCCGCGTAAATCAGGAATAAGCTTCAAAATCAGGTCGTGGAGGGCACGTTTAGTGACCATACTTCCTGGTGAAGTCATGTATTCATGGTATCCCTCGACATCCGTAGCATGTATATCTCGGTCATGGTCTGCCCCAATCTTGATGTAGTAAACGCCATCAGGGTATAAAACCGGGGGAAGAACGTAGGCGTTGGTATAGATCGGATGGTCATCAAAATGCCAAATAATACCCGGCATTGAATCAAATTTGTGCAGGAGCGTCTCAGGAATGGCTATCAGTAAAACCGTTTCAGGCCGAATAGAGAGGTCTAGTTTCCGAGGTGTCAGATCAAACAAGTTCGTATAAGCGCCCGTGCTTACAAGCACGTTGTCCGCTAAGTGAGTTTGACCACTGGATGTACGAACGCTGAATACTCCGTTTTCCTTTTTAATTTGTGTACCAACGGTCGGCTCGGTTCTAGCTCCTGATGAGCAAGCGAGCTGGAGCTGAGCCCGAATTAGCTTTTGCGGATGAATAATCCCTGCTGGAGGGCCTTCTAGGAGGTAGCTGCTTAACGTTGAAGCATGCAGATATGGAAAACGGGCAGTAGCATCGTGCTCTGTCAGTATTTCCGGCTTAAAGTCCTGCTCTTTAGCGTTCTCAAAAACCTGAGCATGTAGACTCTCGGAGGATGCACTTGGCAAATCAATGCGTAAGTGCCCGCAAGACGTATGAAAGGGTATTCCCGATTGGTGCTCAATATCAGCATACGCTTCTATAGCTTTTAAGCCCAGCAAGCCCCACAAAGGATCCGGATCCATTCTACGTGTTATTCGAGCCTCGTCATAATGGCTAGAGTGCACATGATCATCGCTTCCCTTAACCGCACCAAGCACTAAAACCTTGGCTCCGGCTTTTGCCAGGTATTTCGCTGCTGCCGATCCGACTAACCCCGCACCAACTACGATTGTATCCAACATAAAACCCTCTAGCGGGCTGAATTAAACACGGCAGTAAGCTCTTTCTCAACCTCAAGCCATCCGCTATCGGCATACCAGTCTATGGTAGTACCGGATACGATGGATCCCTCTGCTTTTGAATCGATAAGATCTTTCCGAATCAAGCGTATTGCTTCCGGTTGTGGTCCCCATTCAAATTCTACCTCTCCTCCATCGCTTATGCTGATGAACTTGGGTATGGACCGTTTTCCGTCGGTCAGAAATTGATCGATGACATCGTGATTATCGTCTTTCAGCAGAATGTGCAAGGATATGTCACCGGAGCGTAAAGCGGCAGCCTCTCGAACCAAGGGAAGACTGTAGGCTGAGTCCACACACCAATCATCCGTGATGAAAAGCCATGTTGAAGTTCCGGAAGCGCTCAACACGGCTTCTTTAAAATCGGCCGACATCTGCCATTCAGAATCAACCCGTTCTTGACGTTCTAGATTGTACTTGGAATAGAACCGGTATCTACGCTGAATACGGTCTAAGCCACGCATGGATACGGCGTTTTTAGCCCTCCACTGTGACATATACTCTTCAAACGAAATACCTGACTGGATCCAGGTGTTCAGCGTCGTAAGATCGGGCATTAGAATGGGTACTTTGAGAGGAATAAATGAGGCATCTTGTGGGTTGGCCACGACAAAAATCATGACCAACCCGTGCTTTGGGTGCCCTCATCTAAACATACGTTACCCACTCTTTCAATTCAGTGCAGCTGCCCGCGGAAATAGCACGTTATTTTCTAAATGCACATGTTCATGCATAGCTATTTCCAGCTCTCTCAGGCCGTCCCATAATGCTCTCCAGGTATTGCAAGCATATTCTGGAGCGACATAATCATCGGTGAGGCGTCTTAGCTCACGTAATGCAGCTCCGGCTTCTTCGTGCTCACTCTCCATCATTTGAATAGGCATATCTACTGCATCAAACCGTTTCTGCATAATTAGGGGAAAGAGAACTTCCTCTTCCTTTTGCATGTGCTCGAGTAGATCCTGCTTTAACGTAGAAAATGTACTGACTAAGGCATCAAATCTAGCCTGGTCTACGTGCCCATGTACTCGGTTTACTTTTTCAAGCATCGCTTCCAGTCTCGGAAGTTCAGATTGCAACGGCTCGTGGTACTTTGTCAGAATGTGTCCTATTAACGCATTAGGCGAAGCATTAATCCATGTTTTTTCGGATTCAAACGCCGAATCCACTTTGGTAAGCTCTAAAAGAACCTGTTCCGCATTAACACCTTTTTTAGAACAGGCAATAGAAAGCGACTTTCCGCCTCCGCAGCAGAAGTCAATGCCGTATTGATGAAAGGTCTTTGAGGCCGATGGCCGATGAGCCACAATATCGCCGACTCGGGAATCAAGTGTAATTTCAGTCATGGTATTTATGTAGTCCGGGTATAAAAGAAGACAATCGTGTCTTGAATAATACGGCACACATTTCAACAAAAAAACGGGCTTCTTCTATCAAACAGACAATTCACTAAACGATCTTCAAACTCGGTCTAGGAAATATAACTGGATAAGGAATCCGTGGCCTGAATATATTTTGAGTGTGCATCCAAATACGTATCTCTGACCATGACATCGACTTCTTCACTTGTTGGGAAGGCATTCGTGAACCCAGGTTGATTTGGATCAATTACGAGCCGGGCTGCATTTAGAAAGTGACCAATTAACTGCTTCGGATTTTCGTCACCAACCGCAATTCTGATGTTGGTCTCAGAGATTCCTGCATCCTTCAACGCAACGGCATCTAACTCAGAATGTGAAGTAAAGGCGGGACACAGAATGGTGGTGTTGCATTGTCCTAGGCTAACCATGTGATTGAACACAGGTGATAAGCTGTCAAAAAAGCTGACGAACGTTTCTCTATCGAGGCCCGCATCCTCGAAGTCAATCGTAAAGAGTGGCGCAGGTAGGGACAAGCGAAGGTTTTTCTCGCGGATTTTGTAATTCCAATGCCCGTCTATCGCATTGCAATTCACATTGATTTGTGGATGAGTAGCAAGAAAGCGCGCTAGAATCAGCGTATTGACGCATTTTTTCATCATACGCATATCGAGCGTTTTCATTCCAGAAATGACTTCGAAGGCCTTGTCCGCATCCAGAAAGGATCCTTTAATGTAGTAGGCATCCCAAAACAAGGTGTTCTCCCAGGAAACGTCTTGGTAGGTCTCCCCTTTCGGAATGAACATATTCTTATTCTCGCCGATCACGACTCCGGCCGTCGCGTTTCCATTACCTGTTAAGTCTTTGGTGTACGAGTGAATGAGATAGTCCGGCCGCTCTGATTTGTCGTCTCGCTGTAGAGGCTTGTTTAAAAAGGGAGTTGCGACAGTAGAATCATGGATCACACTCCAGCCTCTTTTGTGAGCACGTGAGCAGATTTCTGGGACATCTAACACGTAACCGTGTGGATTACATGGGGATTCGATAAATACATGAACCTGAACACCTTCAGCGATGGATTCCGCATACTTTTCGGCAACCCGATCCGCAAGTTCGTCAAAGTCAGCGCCTTCATATCCATCGAACCACTCCAAATGGACGTTCATTCTTCTGGAGTCTCCGTAATAATCGTGCAAGAGTTGATGCGTGCCTCCATACACGTTTCTGGAGACAATGACGATGTCCTCGTTTCCTAAGCGATGGCCAAGCAGCGTGTCGATAGCCGCCATTCCGGAATTAAAATTCCAAGCCAAGTATTCAGAAGCATGACGACCAGCTTCGAGATCTACAATGTGGTTGGCTAAAGAAATAGATGTCGGATTGAGAAGTCGAGAGTAGATCTCATGTAGCGCTTCCTTACCGTGAAAAGCATCATCAACCCATTCCGTACATGCATAGATATATGTAGCCGTGCGGACAATTACAGGATTGGCGGAAAACAAAGCCGTTACATTATCAAAGACCGGATAGGGTCCTTTTGCTTGCATAGAATCATCAGACAATTCCAGTCCTTGATAGGCTTTTCGAAACGGATTTTGAAGGGTATCTAGAATCTTGGCAACCTGAAAAGACAAGAACTTCTTGGCGTTGAAATACGCGATTCGGTCTTCCTTATTCAGTCCCTCAATCGTCTTTGTGGTTACATCCCACAACCGTACGATATCGGCCTGAGTAGCATATAATTTTTCAACAGCATCCAGCATCGCCTCGCCATACTCAGATTGAGGCTCAATTCCGAAGTGCTGCAATTGTTCGATCGCCAGATCCGAGATGGTCTCACACGATGAGCTTTTTCTGCGAGGTGACAGTAGCTTTGCTGCTGAGAAGTAGGCCATCTCGCTCTCTGAGGAAGTTTTCGCTGGGTGGTCAGGAATGGACATGATGAGAATTCGAGTCTAATGCAAATAAAGAAATAGATATAGTGCTTAAAATAGAACTATCTTTGCCTCTTAATCACTGGAACCGAATTCTGTACGGCATATTTAGCGGATGAAAAGAGTTGACCGAATCGACGAAAAGATAATTGAGCTTTATCAGAATGATGCTCGTATTACGAACAAAGCCGTAGCAAATATTATCGGTGTCGCTCCTTCTACGGCTCTTGAGCGGACGCGTCGATTAGAGGAATTAGGTGTGTTTACAGGCTACCACGCGAGTGTAAACCCCTCGTTTCTTGGGATTAGATTACTCGCCATGATAGCCGTTCGTCTCTCAAAGCACGACCCAAATGCGGTTCACCGGTTTCAAAGTCACGTCATGGCATTACCGGAAGTGCGAGACGTCTATCATGTCGCAGGAGAAAACGACTTTCTCGTGCATGTTGCCGTCAGAGACTCCGAGCACCTGAGGGCCGTTGTTCTAGAGGGTATCACGGCTCAAGAGGAGGTTGAGCATGTAGAAACCAACCTGATTTTTGGCCATGGGCGCGACCCAATTCTTCAGTCGGCCTGGGAAAAACGTCCTTTCTGATCGTACAGCATAGCTTTCACTTAGCTGTGCTGTTCTATACGTCTATATCTTCGACTTCGTTAGCATTGTTCATTATGAAGTCAAATCGCAAAGAAGCGTCTTTACCCATGAGCGCTGAAATCGTCTCTTCCGTTGCAAGTCTTTCCGTATCGGGGATAGTAACCTGAAGGAGTCTTCTCGTATCCGGATGAAGAGTTGTGGACTTCAGCGTGGCAGGCATCATCTCGCCCAGCCCTTTAAATCGCTGCATTTCAATTTTAGCCTTCTTGTTCTTACGCTTGATCCCGCGGATAATGCGCTCTCTATCCGTTTCATCTAGCGCCCAAAAGGTGCTTTTTGCTGAGTCGATGCGATACAAAGGCGGCTGCGCGATATACACATAGCCTTCCTCAATGAGCGGCTTGAGGTACCGGTAAAAAAACGTGAGCAATAAAGTTGATATATGATGGCCATCAGAGTCCGCATCCATCAATAAGATGATCTTGTGATACCTCAGCTTAGTGAGATCAACCTGGTCCCCAATTCCGCAACCCAATGCTTGAGTTACATTGGATAACTCCTTGTTGTCCATCACTTTCTTAAGCGTGGCCTGTTCAGCATTAAGCACTTTTCCTCTCAGAGGAAGAATAGCTTGAGTCTTCCGATCTCGACCTTGCTTCGCTGAGCCACCGGCTGAATCCCCCTCAACAATAAAAAGCTCACTTTCAGCGGGATCAGTGGACGAGCAGTCAGCCAATTTACCCGGCAAATTCAGCCGGTGGCTTACGCTGGTTTTTCTTCGCACACTGCTGGCCGCAGCACGACTCGCGTGACGCGCCTTCGCAGCCTGAATAACCCGTGTTGCAATCGCTTCACCCGTAGTTGGATGCTGATTCAAAAAGTGCTCCAGCTCCAAGCGAATGCTACCCGAAACTAGGCTCTTTATCTCAGGGTTGTTCAGTTTCTCCTTAGTCTGGCCCTGAAACTGAGGTTCAACCATAAAGAGATTAACGATACAAAAGACCCCCTCCCGAATATCATCGGCTGAAATGTCCAGCTTCTTGGGAAGTAGCGAATGGGTGTCCATATAGGCCCGGACTGCAGATCGAATAGCGTCCTTTAACCCTTGCTCATGCGTACCACCATCTCGGGTAGGAATTCCGTTGACGAAGGAACGGATGGCTTCTTTTGGTGCTTCAGTCCATTGCAAGGCCACTTCTACGCGTGCGCCTTGGACCATTTCCTCCTGCCTCAGCAAGAACGGATCAGCATGAACCGGTCGGGCTTTCGCCTCTTCAATGAGATGGTGTTGAAATTCCTGAATACCACCCTCATGATGGAATTCCTTTCGCTCTCCAGTAGCCTCATTCTTGAAAACAATGCGCAATGCACCATTTAAGTAGGTTTTAATCTCAAGATTATCCTCAATCCAAGTAGCATCGAAATCTACCGTTTCAAAGATCTCGATATCGGGTTTGAAGAAGACCGAGGTACCCGTTCCGCGAGTATTAGAAGCTATTTTCTTGAGATTTGATACCGGCTTTCCGCGTTCGTAATGCTGCTCCCAGGTGGCTCCACCTCTCTTGACCGTTGCAATCAGCGATTCAGACAAGGCATTTACCACCGATGCCCCAACCCCATGCAGACCTCCAGAGGTGATATAGGAGGAATTGTCAAATTTTCCGCCTGCGTGCAACGTGGTTAGAATGACTTCGATGGTAGGAATCTTCTTAACCGGGTGCTTATCCACAGGGATACCACGACCGTTGTCCATAACGGTCATTGATCGTCCATCACGATGTAGGATCACATCAATCTGAGTCGCAAACCCATTCGTAGCCTCATCCACTGAATTATCTACCACTTCCCAAAGCAAGTGATGTAGACCCGGTTTTCCCGTTCCGCCAATGTACATGCCAGGCCGCTTACGGACGGGTTCAAGACCCTCCAGCACCTGAATGTTTTCACCTGTGTACTTATCAGAACTCACGATAATCGATTGGGATAAAGGTGGATAGTAATATGCCTATCAGGAAGAGGATCCATTACTGATCTCAACTGGAGGGTAAATAACACTCTTGATTGAGCCACGCTGAATAATAAGTCGTCCTTTGTTGCCTCTATTGGCGACGGGGAATTTGGTAGGACGAATGGTTTCGGACCGGCCTCTAGTCGTCTCAACTTCAAGACCCTGGCGGGCAGCAGCTGAGAGAGCAAACCCGAGAACCTCATCGCCAGCATTCAAGCGTATAGCAATTACGCCCTTGGCGGCGTTTTTCATAATGGGTATTTGACCCACCGGGAAAATGAGGCAGCTTCCCTCCTTCGTCGCCAAACACAGATTCTCGCCACCCGATGCAGGCTCTACGCGAAGAACAGACTGCCCACTCGCTGTTTTCATGAACATTCGCCCACTGACAGTAGATGGATCACTATAGTTGCCCAACTCCATACGCAGGGATTGGCCATCCGATGTAACGCCAACCGCAAAAGGGCCTTCAATGATTTCTTTGCCATCTGCACCGAAAAGCTGCGGCTCTGCTTCTCCCTGTACTACAGGTTTGGGAAGTGCTCGCTTATCCATGCTAATCACACCGACAATGCGTTCTCGGTCAGAGAAGTCAAACATCTTCTGGATCGGATTACCGTGCCCTGTGGTGCTTAGCAGCGCTTCACCCCGACAGGTATAGGCTTTTCCAAAATTGCTGAAAAAGATGACCGTTTGGCGTGTCGAGCCTGGTAAAATCCATCCGACCGCATCTCCATCTCGGACTCGAATGCTCGCAGCATCTCCGTATGAGCGTTGTCTTTTTACCCATCCATCGTTTGTTACGATAATGTAGACATCTTCGTTTACGATGAAATCCTCTGCTGAGAACTCAATAGACTCATCGGGACCTGACACAGTGGTCCTTCGGTCTTCGGCATACTTTGCTCGAATCTCTTTCAATTCAGTTCTGATGAGCTTCCAACGAGCCTGATCATCTCCCAGCAGTTTCCGAAGTTCGGAGGCCATAGCTTCCTTCTGCTCAAGTTCTTCTCGTATGGAATCAATTTCCATGCGAGATAACTTGTAGAGTTTGATTTCCAGAATGGCTTCAGCTTGAATATCGTCAATGCCAAAGCGGTGCATTAATCGAGATGCGGCATCAGACTTGTTTTCTGAGGCCCGAATTAATCGAATAGCCTCGTCTAGATCGTCAAATATCTTCTCAAAACCCTTGAGAATGTGAATCCGTTTTTCAAGCTGCTTGAGCTCAAACTCCAAACGGCGCACAACGACCAGCATGCGAAAGTCCAGAAAATGTCGCAGAACGGTGGCCAAATCCACCCGTGATGGACTTCCTACTTCTGGATTGTCAGTCGGAAGCAAGCAGGTGAGATTGACATGAAAGCGAGTTTGAAGTGCAGTATGCTTCATCAAATACGCCATCACCAAATCGGTGCTGGCTCCGCGTTTAGCCTCAAGTACAATGCGGACTTCATCTGTGGATTCGTCGCGTACGTCTACCAGTTGCGGAATCTTACCCTTAATGATGTGATCTGCAATTTGCTCAATGAGCGTACTTTTCGTTACGCCGTAGGGAATACTGGTTACCACAACCGTGTTTTTGCCCTCGTTGGCAAATTCACCGCGTACCTCAATGGCCCCTTCTCCCTTGGAATAGACTTCAATAATCGATTCCTGAGTGTTTAGGATGCGTCCTCCAGTTGGGAAGTCAGGCCCCTGGATAAAGTTCTCAACGAGTGTCTGATTACGTGCATTCGGTGAACTGATCATATAGATCGATGCATCGATCAGCTCGGTAATATTGTGAGGCGGAATATTTGTCGCCATTCCGACGGCAATTCCCGATGCACCATTTAAAAGCAAGTTTGGAACACGAGCCGGTACCACTACAGGTTCGAACAGTGAACCATCAAAATTAGGCCGAAAAGGCACGGTTTCTTTTCTAATCTCAGCCAACAATTCCATGGCCAAAGGACGCAAACGGGCTTCGGTATAGCGCATGGCGGCCGGCGAGTCCCCGTCAAGCGAACCAAAGTTTCCTTGTCCATCTACCAACGGTGCTCTGAGAGAGAAGGTTTGTGCCATTCGAACCATGGCATCATAGATGGCTGTGTCACCATGAGGGTGATACTTACCCATGACCTCGCCTACAACGGCTGCGCTTTTCTTGTACCGAGCATCAGGGTACAGGTGCAAATTATTGTGCATCGCGTACAAAATACGACGCTGTACAGGCTTCAATCCGTCTCTAATGTCGGGCAGCGCACGGCTGGTAATAACGGATAACGCGTAGTTCAGGTAGCGAGAACGCGTTGTTTCGTGCAAGGGAATGACATCTACGATTGGCATAAACTTCGATCAATAACGGTCTTAGAGGTGCGTACCTCAATGTACGAAACCTGAAAATGAATGGAAGCGAAAATCTATTTATCCTGAAAAAGTATCTGCACGAAACCTGTTTGGTTTCAGGATTCAGGCCGGATCTAATAAGCGATTGTAAAATAATCGCCTCGAACTTCTCTATTCTGGACCAAAACACGGGCTCTGGTAAGCGTCACCAAGAGTTTTCCCGCTTCATCACGCTCCATGTCGGCAATCTGAGCGAAGCCCTGCACAGATATTTTTCCATATTGTTCTAAATACCGCATTAGAAGGAGCTCCTTTTCACCAAACTCGAAGTGAACACCGTCCGGATCATACTCCGTTTGCATAAGGGCAACGGATTCAGGAGACGCTTCGACAGAGGAATCCTCAATACGCACCAAGGCGGGGCCACTTCCGTCCTCATCGTTTTGGACGATAAAATGAGGCTTGCGTTTACTCTTTGGAACGGTAACTAAAATGACATCACGCTTATTGGTGACCGGAATGCGTTCCGATCTCCACTTAATTGCCGGACGACAATACAGCCCCACCGCTTCTTGAATAGCAAACTCCTCTTCGAAAGAATCTTTTACGCCTATGATACCGCCTTCATCATCCACTCCGATGAATACGCGCCCACCATTTGTGTTAGCAAATGCGATGACCTCACGGGCTAAGCGATCTGGAGACGGTACTCTGGTCTTAAACTCAGTGTACAGCCCTTCTCCTTTAGCTACTATTCGTCTGGCTTCTTCTAGTGTCATAGATCACTTAATCATCCGTATCAATCGGAGTCCAAGCTTCTTGTTTAGCGGTGCGCATCATTAAGGTTGAAACAGCCTCTCTTGGAGGCTCATTTTCGAACAAAATGCGATATACCGCCTCGGTTATGGGCATTTCAACTTCATACTTCTTCGCTAACTCAACGACAGATGCCGTGGTTCGTACTCCTTCAGCTACCATGGTCATTTCGGATTGTACCCGCTCAAGTGATTTACCCTTACCAAGCTCATAACCAAGATTTCTATTTCTGCTCAGCGTACTCATGCACGTGACTACCATGTCTCCAATACCAGCCAGTCCTGCAAACGTGCTTGGGTCTGCTCCCATCGCGACGCCTAGGCGCTTTATCTCAGCTAGTCCTCTGGTCAGAATAGCAGCCTTTGCATTATCCCCAAAACCGACTCCATCACTAATACCGGCGGCAATCGCCAGGACATTTTTAACGGATCCTGCTATCTCTACTCCCCGCGTATCATGATTTACGTATACCCTCAAATGACAGGTCATAAACGTACGTTGCACCCGCTTGGCAGTCTCACGGTTGGTAGATGCAGCTACAACCGTTGTGGGACACTCAGAAGCTACCTCTTCTGCGTGACTTGGGCCGTAAAGAACAGCGATTCGATCCCGCGGTAAATCAGAAAACGCATCATGCAAGACACAGGATGTAGTAAGCAACGTGCCATTCTCGATACCCTTGGCCACTGAGACAACAACTACATCTGGAGTAAGATAGCTGTCTAAATCCTTGGCTACCTGTCTTACAGTCTGAGAAGGCGTTGCAATGAGCCAGATTGTTGCGCCATGAATGGCTTCTGCCAAGTCATGAGTAACGTGAACAGAGTCCGGGATAATGGCATCTGGAAGATACGTCGGGTTGTGTCGCTCTTCCGACATTAACCGTGCAGCATCTTCCCTTCTTGCCCATAAAGAGACGTGATGCCCCCCTTTTGCTAGACTTATAGCCAGTGCCGTGCCCCAGCTACCAGCTCCAATTACAGCGACGTTTTCAGATTCCACGACTGAGTCACACCTACCTGAACTAAATGAAAGAATACGAAGTCATCAAGGCTAACGAAGCGAATTAGACCTCTCCCCTGCCCTTCATACCACGGGCCATTCTAAAACTACGGATTCGACTTTCACTTCCGTTGAGTAACCTTTGAATATTTGTTCGGTGCGCGAGGAATATGCTCACCGCTAACAAAAGGCTAAAGACAAAAATACTTGCATCAAGTGCATCTACGTCCATTACGTATTTTCGGAAGGCAATGGCCGTCGGGTATGTTGCAGTGGCAGCTAACGAAGCGAGAGAAACATACCGAGATGCGAAAAGCACCAAAACGAACACACCTAATGTAACGAGCATGGTCATTGGAGTGATAGCCAGTAAAACGCCCGCTGTTGTATTGACTCCTTTCCCTCCTCTGAAACCGGCCAGAACAGGATACATATGTCCAAATACAGCAGTGACACCTGCAATTAACATGATTACTGACTCTGCTTCCCAAAATCCAAATCCGTTAGGAAGTGGGTCAATCCGAATCTGAGAAATGAGGCCAGCTGCTAGCATTCCTTTTCCCAGGTCGACAATAGTAGAAACCAAGCCTGCTTTCCAGCCGAGAACTCTAAATGCGTTAGTAGCGCCTGCATTGCCGCTACCGTGATCCCTAAGATCAGTCCTATACATCGCTTTTCCGACCCAAACGCTAGCAGGGATAGATCCAACTAGGTAACTGAGGACAAGAATGGTGATCACTGATAACATTGGAAAAGCGCTTTTTTGACTTCTGACGTTTGAAAACGGCGAAAACCGCTAAACAAGATAAGCACACTGAAATAGAAGCCTATTCGATCGGACATTTTTAGCCAGTAATCACTCGTCCAATCTGAATGGGACGGTCATTTGCGCAACTAGAAAATATAGATGCTACGTCTGACGCTGGTACGACGGCAATAAGCCCAATTCCTAGGTTGAACGCTTGCCGCATATCTTCTTCTGGTACAGATCCACATTCTTGAATTAAACCAAACAGCGCGGGGCGCTCCCAGGAAGCATAATCCACGTCTATCGTAAGGCCATCTGGCATAATGCGTTTCGCGTTGCCAGGAATACCACCTCCCGTTACATGTACAAGACCACGAACGTCCACAGTCGAGGTCAGCTTTGAGATGGTATCTAGGTATGATTTATGAATGGCTAGCAAGGCTTCGCCAACAGAGCGCCCACCAAGCTCATCTGGACGGTCGTTCACGTCATACTGGCTAAATAAAGCATGCCGCGCCAGGCTATAGCCGTTGGTATGCAGTCCCGTCGACGGGAATCCAATGAGCACGTCGCCTTCTTCAATTGTAGATCCGTCAACGATATTTGCTCGATCTACAACACCTACAATCGTACCAGCAAGGTCATACTCTCCAGCTACGTATATATCTGGCATTTCAGCGGTTTCCCCGCCTATCAATGCACATCCGTTCTCTTGGCAAGCTTTCGCAAATCCACTGATCACACTATACGCGGTATCCTGAACGAGCTTTCCGGTGGAGAAGTAATCTAAAAAGAAGAGTGGTTTTGCTCCACAAACGGCGATGTCGTTTACGCAATGATTGACCAAGTCTTGACCAACAGAATCATGCTTATCCATCATGAACGCCACCTTCAGCTTGGTACCAACACCATCGACTGAGGATACCATTACCGGATCATCATAGGCTTTCCAGTCTACTCGGAAAAAGGCGCCGAAGGCGCCAATGTCGGTCATAACGCCATCGGTAAAGGTTTTTCGTACTAAAGGTTTAATACGTTCAACCGTTTCTTCTCCGGCTTTAACGTCAACACCGGCATCTTTGTAAGTAGACATATCTAGAAGGTATAATGGGCCTAACTGGAGCGCCTAATATTAGGAAAAAGGACTTGGGAATGCGGTTAGGATTGTGCGGAATCGAAGTGAATCGTGTGTAGCGGACTATCAACGAAAGGTAGTTTTACCAAAATGCGCCTGAACTAGGGCCTGAGCATTTTGAAAAGTACTCAACATGATGGGCGATTTTTGGAGATCAAAATCGACTTTTTCGATCGCATGAGTCCATTCTAGCATTCTAAACCACCAAATCTTGAACTGCCTTCGCTTTAGATAACGTAATTCTGGTGCTAAATCAGTGCAGTCAGCCAGACACTGTTGTATGGAGATTACCTGCTTCCAAATCGCCTTTTTACCATCGGTAGCATGCTTTCCTGGTTCAAAAAGGCGCAATCCCGCAGCCGTTTCAGCACTAAAGTGTGTTAAGTGATGCTGGATTGCGACAGCTGTTCCCAATGCCCGAACACTTTGAGTCTGCCACCTGCGCCTCAGTCCAGCTTCACTAGCTATACACGTCACAATTGGCAGAAACCCCTCGTTTACAAAACGTTTCGCAACGTCAGGACGCTGCTGAGAACTAGCCGATGTGAACTCCTTCCGATACGCTTCGGCGAGTAGTAAATGGGGCTCGTGGATCGGAAGGTCGAATGAATCCAGCAGGTTTGGGGCGTGAGAGCCCGTCAAAAGTGCTGAACGCCATGAATCCTCGAATGCCAGTAGAAGATGGATCCGCTGCGTAGCATCTCGATTCAACCCGAGTTGAGAAAAGAAGTCTCGTGAATACGGATTCATGCCGGATCGCGATGGTCCTTTTCATAATCGACTGTCCAAGGCGCGGCTTCCTTTCTAAGAAAGGCAGCGATGCCTTTCTTGCAATCTGGAAGGCTACGGGCCTCGGCATTCACGATTGCCGCTTCATTAAGCAGATC